>ENA-UEPQ01000131-UEPQ01000131.1-human-gut-metagenome-genome-assembly--contig:-NODE-131-length-37586-cov-40.633181_pt1 | contig 37586 bp, 43 predicted proteins | sample MGYA00242903_ERZ507922 | MGnify/ENA primary metagenome ERZ507922 (study PRJEB26167, sample SAMN06115483) | human gut metagenome | host: Homo sapiens | place: China:Sichuan | collected 2014-10-16... | reverse complement strand
TCCGACCTTGACGGGCGAAAGCCCCGAGTCTGGACGATGACCAGCGTACGCGGGAAAGAAATCTGCCGACACGTCGCACTCGGCTACCGTTTCGTGCTGCAGAGCATGATGGAGCGCACGGCTCAGGAAGCCGAGCGGCGAGCCAACGATGAGTCGCTCGGGAAGACTGTGCGGAAGCAGTACGAAAAACTGACCGCCTGGATTCGATCGATGACGCTCAAGCAGTTGCTCGATTGGTTCGACTGTGTGGAAAGAGTCGAGGTGAGGAACAGGGTGGCACAGTACCGTTGGTCTACGGAGACGACGGCCAGAGACCAGATGTTCCTCGAGCTCTTCTTCGACGAATCTGACTGAGTGTAGATTCCACGGTTTTCAGGTTGTAGATAAGAAAACCGGGATAACCTACTTCGAGATTCGGCGCATGCGCTATGACCCGGTTCGCAAATACGAGGTTTGCCTTGGTTCTGAGCGTACAGGTGAAAAGATCGACCCAGAACACGGCGAGGTAGTTGCGTGCCGCCCGAAGCGAGGCACCAAACGCGCTCAACGAGCCGTCACAGAGGTGGCTCCATCGGTTGCTTCGGCCACGGCTCAGGCGGGTTCTGCGTCAAACAAGGCTCCTGAAGAACCCCGGGATACGAAAACTGCCGCCCCTCAACCGACGAGCATTACGACTCGAGTCAGCACTGGCGCGACCGACATTCTGTCCTTGGTCGGTAAACGGTCTGGGCTGGACGCTGCCGTTCGTGCCGCCTATCCAGACGGCGGCATTGCCGACAAGATTCTCTCGATTGCACCGCCTCTGGTGGCGACACGATTCACAACATCGATGTTTGGCAGTACGACCATGACTTGCCGTACGAGCACGGTATGTCAGAAGACGTTTGCTTATGACCTGTTCGAGGACCTTGGTTTCGATTCGACTGGCGAACAGCGCCTATTCGAACGCTTGTCAGCCATTGGCGGTGCCGATCAACAAGTGATGGCCTTCGACTCCACTACGATCTCCACGTATTCGGAAGGACTGAAGCCAATGGCTCGTCAGGGGTACAACAAGGATGACGACGGTTTGGATACGTTCAAGATGCTGTCGTTCTTCTCGCTAACTACCCAGCTTCCCGTCATGCTGGATTTGCAGCCCGGGAACATTCCTGACGTCGCGTCAGCAATCAATGCGATCAAGCGCGTCAAAACTTACGGGCTGAAAAAGCCAGAGCTCGTTTTAGACAATGGGTTCTTCAGCAAGGACAACGTCCGCGCCTTCGTTACAGCTCACGTTGGTTTCACCATGAGAGCCACTTTGAACGATCGCTGGATCTATCGCCTGATCGACGAAGAAACCGCTAGCGGGCGTCTCGCGCGTGAGAAATTTGCGAACCCATCAGCTGCTTGTCCGTTCGACTCCAACATTTATGTCACGTCCTTCACGGAGGCAACCGAATTAGGCCCGGTGAAAACCAGCGATCCAAAGGGCGAAAAAGTGTCGACAAAGCTTCATTACCACTACTACAAGAACAAAGGCAAAGCCGCTTTGGAAGAAGAAAACTTCGTCGGCGAACTCCATAAAATCCAGAAGAAGCTGGAAGGTGGGGTTGCAAGGGAAGATCTGGAGCCGGCCGAACAGAAGATGTGTGAGAAGTTTTTGACTGTCATTCCCAAGCGCGGCCGCGGCAAGCCAACAGTCCTGATCAAGGATGAGCCCTGCAAAGCGGAAATGTTGAATTTTGGAATCTTCGTTCTGATCTCCAATCGGCACCGTGATCCCTGGCAGGCTCTGCGACATTACCGTCGACGCAATGATATCGAAGCGTCTTACCACATGATCAAGAGCGAGCTTGATGGCGCTCGTGCCAGATGTTGGGACATAAAGCGTGTCAGAGGAAAGGAGCTATGCCGCTTAATTGCACTTAGCTACCGCTTCCATTTGCAGAATGCTTTGCAGAGTACCCAGGAAGAAGCCGAGCGCCGTTCCAGAGACGAGGAACTGAGCAAGCTCGAACGCGACAGGATGGCTGGAGTAGCGGCCTGGCTCAAGAAAACCACCCTGCGACAGTTCTTGGGTTGGTTTGATTGCATCGAGACCGTCACCGTTAGGAACAAACGTGCGAAGTATCGTTGGTCGACCGAATGCACGGCGAGGGATCACCTTGTGCTTCAAATGTTGGAGGAAAATTTGGGCTCATTCTCCGTTGAGGGTTAACACCTAAAGGCGAGAGATCGAGTTAGTGTGTATTTTTTCCGCTTTTAGGAAGAGAACTGAGGGCAGGCACGCTCTGAGGAACGCTGCCGAAGGGCGAACCGTCCAGATGATATCTTGTAGAAAGACTGTTCTTTTTCGAGCACAATCTCATAATAATAAAAAAGCTCCCGAAACAGGAGCTTTTTATGTCGCACAGTCAAGCCACAGCGTACATCAATAAAGTCGAAAACAACTGTGCATCAACCATTTGCAACACCCCAGACGTCGCCCCAGTCACCTGTAAGGGCGCCCTTTGCATAATCCACGACTTTATTTTCGAAAAAAATAGTATCCAAACATTTTCGAGTTCCGATGCGGTTCTCTTCTCGGCCGCTTTCGCCTGTCTAACAGGCTTACCCCTTGTATCATCACTTTTGAGTTCTCCCTCCGTTCTCCTGTGGCATTGATGGATCATCGAAGTCCTGTGGGGCAATCTGAGGGGGCACGCCATCAGTCATCCGTTTTGTTGGAGAGATTGAGTTATGTACACACTCAAAGAGATGAGAACACTCCCGCCCGGGAAGTATCGTCTGGAAGACAACCTTTACCTAATCGTACGAGACGCTCGTCGCTACATTTCATTCATCTACACGTTCGCACAGAAGCGACGGGAGATATACCTCGGCGCTCTTTCAAAAGAAGTTCTTACAGTAGCTAAACAGAAGGCCGCCCAATGCCGCCTGTTGCTTATTCAGGGACTAGACCCAAAGGAAGTTCGCGACGACAATAAAAAAGAAATTGAACGTAAAACCGTCACATTACATGAATATTATGACAAACTACTCCCTATCATTTTAAATGCAAAACAATTGCACGGAGCAAATTCAAAACGCAAATATACTCATCTGCCATACACATACATTATGCCGGTCTTGGGCGATATGCCCATTGCCAAGATAACAACAGAAGACATTGCCGACTTTCTCAAACCTTTGTGGATGAGAATACCCCCTACAGCATTAAAACTGCGTCTTGTACTTGAATCTATTTTTGCTTATGCAAAAAAAGAAGGATTATATAAGGGCGACAATCCTGCTGTTTTTAAACAAAACTTGGATATGTATCTTCCTCCTTATGGAAAAATACATGAAACACAACATCAACGCTGCACAACAAATGAAGAGTTACAGCACTTTCTCAAACTTATGGCGGTATGGCATTGGTGGTTCCCTGAAGCATTACTTCCATTGATGATCATGCTAACCGTTGTATTAGCGACGAGAGTCAATGAATGTTGCGACCTCTCTTGGACAGAAATTAATTTAAACAACAACACAATCGTCTTGCCAAAAGAGAGAAAAAAGTTCAAAAAGGGAGATCCTTTTATAATTCCACTCTCAAAGCAAGCCCTTTGGATTATTAATGAAATACGAAATCTCAATACCAATTCCTCAACGCTCATTTTCTTAAGAAACGACGGCACTAAACTACACAAGGACAATGTTCGCAAATTCATGGGAACGGTTTGTACCAGTCTTCATGGCACGAGGTCTAACTTTAGGAACTGGTGTGCGCGCAACAACATCTCGTCCGAGGTCGCCGAATTGTCACTCATGCACGCCGTTAGCCCTAACGCCACCACGCGTTCCTATTTGCGCGACGACTTCATGGACATGCGCATCGAGGCGATGCAAAAATGGGCGGATTACATATTGCCTATGGAGATTCTGACAGCATCTTTTCTCACGGATGTACAGAAGGCCAAACTTAAAGCCGTTCCTTACCACGAAAAGGGCAGAGGTTGGGTCGGGCTCTATAGAGATCAATGGAATCTCGGACTTTAAAACGTAGCGGTCCCCAAAAACGCCAAAAGGCGCATCACCGCCCTTTCGGGAAGTGTGCGCCTTTTGAGCAGGCAGTTCTTGCGAACTGAATCACATGGCGACAGTGTCAACCTCTCCGTTGGCCACTTAAGCCGCTAGAGAAGTTGTTTTCGTTGCCAACCGGTAGACTTGCTCGCACTCGAAATCCCACTCGGAATACTTGATGTCCGGATACTCGGACATCGCACATTCAAGAGCTTCTTCGGGACTGAGAAAGTTTGCCATTGAGAACGAATCGCCATCTTCAAACGTTACGATAGCTTCATAGACCCAGCCATTGAGAATGCCCGTCACGCGCTCATTGAACGCGTCGCAAAGCGTCTTGAAGACAAATGTCTTCGCATACGTCTTGCGGGGCATGGCATTGAGCCACTTGTCGCGAGGAACGATGCAGATGCCACAGCACGCTGAATCCCAACTCCGAGTCGGTCGCGTCTGATGAAGTCTAAACCACTCACCGGAATGGCGACCGAACTCCATGAAGAAGACGTGATCCCCTCTGCGAAGGGCTTCGAGATGAGCTACGCGCACAACAGCGTCGTCTTTTGCCGTCTCAACACCAAAGATCTCTGCAACAGAATCGTTGCGCGTGTAGATTCGAAGGCCGAAATACACGACATCCTGCATTGCAGTTTCGTCGAAGAAATCCTGATATTGAACGGAAATTTTCCGGTTGCGAGTTGCATCGTAACGGATGTACTGACTATCAAGCATTGTGTTCTCCTTTAAGGAATAAAAAAGGGGAACGCCTGCCCCTTGGGGAAGAAGTTCCCCAGAGGGTTGCAAGAAAGAAAAGAATCAGAACTCAGTCACAAACGGACGGAAGGCGTCAGCCAGTTCGTTGTACGCACTTTGGACGGCATCCATGTCATCCAGGATGTCGCGGATGTGATACGGGGCACCGTTGGCACCATGACCATCCGGCCCGATCCAGAGGCTGGCCTCGTAGTCGGGGTCGAATCCATCGGCCAGCGCGACAACCTCCTTGGCGAAGGCGTTGAAGCTGGTGACGGACACGATGATCTTGGCGTCGTAGAACGAAACGCTTGGCGTCAGCTCGAATTGGAGCTCGTCATCGTCCGTTGCGGACGGCATGACGATTTCCCAATGATCGAGCTTGTCGACGGCGGCCTTGATCTGGTCGAGTTCTTGAAGTTGGAACATGATGTTCTCCTTTGAAAAAAAAGGGGAACACCACCCCTTCGGGGAAGCATTCCCCAAGGGGTGATAAGTTAAACGAGTAGCAACTTGTGCCCTCGGTACAGACGTTCGGCCTCCTCAATCGCCTCTACGAGACGTTTGAAGGGTCCGATGACATCGAGCGACCTCCACGAAATCGAATCCGGATCTTTGACCTGAGACTCAACTTCGAAACCGAAATCACCTTCGTCGACCGTTTGCACCGTGATGGCCCAAAGCGTTCCGTCGGATTGCGTTTGCACGCTTTCAGCAACGACTTCAGACATTTTGAGATACCTCCCAAAGAGAGAGGAGACATCTCGCCCGCACGGGGATTGATGTCCCCATAAGGGTTGAAAAATTTGCTTTGGTCGTTAAGCCCAAAACATGTCAGGAAGACTGGTCGAGTTCTCATGATCGAGATCGCCGTCCTCGCCGCGCACGATGAGTTCATGCGGAACGCCGGCAATGAAGTCTTGGATGACCTTGACCTCATCGAACTCCGGATACCATTTGACAGCGTCCCAGATCAATTGAACCCAGTCCTTCCCGTCCCGACGCGTGAACGTCTTGACGTCATCGGCATAGGCGACGTAGTCGCTTTTGCATACGGAAGAAAGGGCTTGAAGTCTGGGAAAGTCGTCCTTCTTGAGGACGAGTGAAACATCCGAGTAGTAACCCATGATGCGACTCCTGGAAAAGAGGGCCGCATCTCCGTCGGGGATGTGGCCCCAACGGGTTGAACAAAAAAATCAGTCGTGAATGTAGGCGGCAATGTCGGCAGATACGACTTCGAAGAACGTCGTCATTACGCGCACTAAAGCAGCGAGCGCGATGAGATCGTCGCGAAGCCGACGCTCGATGAGCGAATCACCTAGCTTCAGACCGGACGTAGCTTTGAGGATGGGTTCTGCAAAGCTCCAATCTACCTGCATCGCGTCGTAGGTTTCCCAATCGCAATCGTGATTGAGTGCGACATCGAATGCCTCAGACTTCTTTGCAGCCGCCACAGCGCCCATTTCAAAGTCCTCAACCCAGCCCGAAATGGTTTCGAGATGAGCATGTACGAGAAATGAGAGCGCCGCTAAGGGCGTCTCGTTGTTGGCAGGATTGCAAAAGTCAACTTGAACCATGATGTTCTCCAAAAAGAAAAGAGGACACCATGCCCGTGCGGGGATTGATGTCCCCGTCAGGGTGGATAGGAATGACGACTACCGCTCGTCTGAGCGGCATCGTAGTCTCGTTTTCAAGGCACTCGGAAGAACGGTTGATCCAATTCATCCATTGCGCCATAGCCCGCAGCGTCGATGGCATCGACAGCTGTTCTGGCCTTCTGACGGCACTCTTCGACAATCCTCTTGGCAACCGGATGGCTGTCAAGTTGATCGAGCAGAGCCTCGGCGAAATGGCAATCCCAGATCAGTCGATCCCAGAGGGCGTGACTCACATCGACGGGCGGCAGGCGGTTGCGAAGCTGCTTGAGAAAAACAGGATCGCGCTTGCCATACTCGTCTTGAGCCAGAGGCGTCAGACGACGCAGATCGTCGAACAGCATCGGTTTGACTTCCGCTTCGGAAGCTTGGACAAATCTGTCCAGATCTTCGAAGAAGAGCGCACAGACGCGCTCGAACTCACGGTAAAGTTCTTCTTTCATATTGCTATCTCCAATGGAAGGGGATACCAATCCCTACAGGGAAGGCATCCCCATAGGGTTGACAAGAAGGATCCCGCTTGCGCGGGTCGAACGCATGAAATTGCGTTCGAAACAAAGATCGGCTGCAAAATCAACAGCTTCTCTCTATTGGGTTAGTGATACTGGACATAATCCAAATCACAAATCTCACCGTTTTCAATCCGGAAAATCAGACGCCAACTTGCGTTGACCTTGACCGCATAAAGATCGGTTTGAAATTTCAGCTTGACCGAGTGAAAACCAGGGACCTGTTTCAGGTGTAGAGACGAACCGCCGCTAAATGACAACTGCGCGAGCAGTTGATTGAGCTTCGGCGCGTGCTGTGCCACGATGCCTGAGGTGTCTCCGGTTCTCGCAAACCGTTCCAGACCGGGGTGCAGAAATGAACGTATCGCCATTCCTCACCTCCGTTTGAGTCGGCTCAAACGGTTGAGCATTTCTGCGCAACATCGAGCCTCATCCAAGAGCGGTTCCCTGTTAACGGACGCGTGCAAAATCAGATTGCGAATTTGGTTTGCAAGCGTTTTGACGCGTTCGATGCGGCAGGGATCGGTTTCAAGCCTGAGAAGTTCGTTCGAAAAATCTCGAACGGATTCTCTGATTGCTACTGCATCAGTGCATTGCATCATCAATCTCCCTTGATACGTCTCCCGTCGTCCATGGGACGACGAAAGACGGTTTCGACAAGAGTCGGACTTCAGGCTTTGAGCGTATGGTTGTACGCGATGTGAGCCAGTCTGCCCGCCGCATTGCTCGCCTCAGCCAAGTCTTCGGAGTCCTCGTTGTCGAGGCTCGCGATGAATTGATCGAGGAGATGGCGGTTGATGATCTGTGCTTCAGCACTGATGAGCGCAAGTTCATGACGATGATCCACTTCCGGTTCGGCCTTCAAGCAACGTTCGAGACGTGCCGAAAGGTTTGCGAGAAGCTTAGAGTAGTCATGATGATTCGTATTGAACGACATTTTGGTTTTCCTTTTTGGGAGTTGTCCCGCGAGGAAGACCCATCTTCCCTACGGGAAGTTGGATCTTCCCGTAGGGGTTGATGAAAAAAAGTGAAGCGTTCTGCCTGAGAAATTCAGTTAGAAAGATTCACACGTGAGCTCGCGATAGAAAGGAAAGGCCGACGGTCCACGAAGTCTGATGACGTCGTTCCAATCAACCCCCTTTTCATTCAACACGAGCATGTCGGGACTCGGCAGACAAATGACTGACGGAATCCCGGATTCGAGGAGACGGTCTCGAAGCTTGATTGCTGCGTTCTGCCCCGTCTGCGACTTGTCCCTATCCGCGAAGATAAAGACAGCCTTGACGGCTTCCGGCAGTTCGACAGCAGTCATCCCATGCGCAGAGATGGAGGAGACACACGGATAGCCGGTAGCCACTGCGACCGAAAGAGCCGTTTCGACTCCTTCAGCAATGCAGAGAATGCCGTCCTCCTTGTTCACTTCACCAAAACTGATGAAGGCCCCATTGATGGTCTCACCCTCGGGCAGAGCCATCAGCTTCTTGGCTGGACCGTAGCCCGCCAATTTCACGCCATCCTGAGTTAGGTAGGTGCGGTGCAGCGTGATGAGTTTCCCCTCCACGTTACGAACCGCACAGACCATGCAGGGATACTTCCCGACAGTCTTTCCGTGCTCATCCACATAGGTCTCAGCGGGCAGAAAGCGCATGTTTCTGAGTATTCTGGAACCTCTCGCAGGGGTGATCCCGCGATTGGCCAGATACGTCAGAAGCGGCTTCTGAGACGCCTCGTACGAGCGAACAGGATTGGCAGAAATCCATTTGTCGTTGATGGCATTCGCTCTGCGAATTGCCTCATCGTTGGCTTTCTGCGCCTTTTCCTCAAGCTCGCGATCCGACGGCATCTTTCTTGCCGACCAGAGCTTTTGCTGGCATTCCCGGCCTTTGTACGTGAACGTACGCGTGCCGAGTAAAGAAAGATGAGCGTTATCTCCAACGGCGAGTTCGGATTCAGCGCAGGCTCTTTGCAGATCCTTGCCCCAAAGTCTCTTCTCTGTGCCGTCTTGGAGATTCAGCACGACGTTGAAACAGGGACTTCCGCTCTTGAGCTTGCTCATCCCGATGAACGTCACCTTGCCGTCGATTGTTTCGATCTGAGACTCCGGCGAGATGCCTTCCGGCACCCGCAGAAAATCGTTGACCGCCTTCAGCGCAGTGAAGAAGTTCCAGCTGTTGACCGCCATCAGAATATGAATGCCGTCAAATGCTCCGCAGGTATTGCAGATGCAACTGCCGGACACTCTATAGTCCTTGAAGAATCTAAAGCCGTTTTCTCCGCCGTGGATCGGGCAGGCAACGTGGTTTGGGGCGGCTTTGAGTGCTGGTCGGAGTGCGGGAGCAAGACTGCTCAACACTTCGTCCCAACGCCCGGAGGCCGCCTTCAACACCACTTCAGCATCTATCTTGTACTGTGACATTTTTCTCACTCTCTTGAAAAGAATTGAGTCGATTCCTTCAAGAGGCGTGGCACCCTTCAAGGGATGTCAAACCCCTGAAGGGAATCAACGAAAAAAGGGACACAGTGATGCCCCTTCGGGGATATGCGTCCCCAAAGGGCAATCGACCTACGGTCGATTTGAAGTTAACAAGGGATCTCGTCTTCGGAGACCATGCCGGAAGACGCGGCGTAAACCACTTCATCCGGCGCTCCAGAAGCCTGTGCGGGCGCACCGGCAGTTCTGGCGGTCTGAGCTCTAGCCGGAGCCTGAGCCTTGCCCTCTGCAAGAATCTGCACGTCCTCGACGAGGATCGAACAGGTCTTGCCCTTGTAGCCGTTCTTCAGTTCCACTTCGCGATAGTTGAGGCTGCCCTGAAGGCTCACGACCGTTCCCTTGAGAAGGGCGGATGCGAGCTTTTCCGAGCGGGGACCGAACATCAGGCAGTCATGCCAAGTCGTCACCGTCTGATAGCCGCCGGTCGCCTGCTTGACAGACGACTTGGTGGCAACCGAGAAGGTGAGCATGGCGGAACCAGACTTGGTTTGACGGACCTGGGCGTTGTGACCCAACACACCAACCAGAATGACCTGAGCGAAAGAACGATAGTTCAACATTTGAAACTCCATAGTTGAAGATGCGGGGAACTTCACCCCCATGGGGATCCGTTTCCCCACGGGGTTAAAGAAAGAAAAGACCGCGACTCGAAAAGGAGTCTCAGTTGTTGTGCAGAAGAACCTGCTTGCTGATGTTCATCAAGGCATTCTGAAGTTCAGAAAAATCCTTGATAACAGCACTGATCGGGAAGGCCTCACTGAAGAAATTTGAAGCCAAGTGTTGGCCTACACCGATGCCGACGAGCGTCATGCCGCTTTTGGCCACTTTTGCAAGCATGGTTCTTGCGTTTTCATTGATACACCCATCCGTCACGACGATGATGATCTTTCGATGCTCATGTCGCTTGGAGAGCTCGACACACGTCTGTACGAGGGTTTCCGCCAACGGCGTACTTCCCCCAGACGTCAGTGAGCCGATGCCGTGTGCATACTTTTCCGGCTTGCTTCCAAAGGGGATCATCGTGACGCACGCTTCTCCCCTTTGGCCGATGCACCCTGGAAAAACCGTGAGCGCCGCTTTCGTCTTTGGAATCGACTGCATGGCATAAATCAGTGCCAGTGCAGCACGGATGGCCATGTCGTCTGCCTTACCCACCGAACCCGAAAGATCGAGGAGCAGGCTGACCGACGTGTCAATGGCCGGCACTTCCTCGCGACGCTCAAAGATCTTCGTCGATCCCGTCGTCAAACGAGATAGACGCGAGACTTGGATGCGACGTCCGGAATTGGCCGTGTAGACACCTTCGCGTGACTTGGCTTGAAGGATGCCGAGGAGCGCTCTGCGAGCGACCACGCTGTCCATCTTCGCCCTTGCAAGTCTTTCATTGCCCTTTTTCAAGGTTTGTCGATTTTCCATCGACGGGATGTAAGTCATCGGCGGCACAACCTTGCCATAAGTTGTCGGGCTTGAACTGCCACAACCTGCAGCATCGGGGTCATCTTTCTTGAGCTCATTGAGCTTTTTCTGGATCGCCTTCGACAAATCGAACGACTCGTCGATGCGGCAACGATTGCTCAAAGTGCTTGTAAGAGACCGCTCGATTTTTTTTGTGCCCTTCTTCTTGCCTGCTCCAGCTTTGTCATCGGTAGTGGCGGAGCCATTCTTCCCGCTCTGCTGTTGTTCAGCCGAGCTTGATGAATTGCCGTCGCCATCATTGGATTCAGCAGACGAATTTGCATTCGACTCCTGACCCGAACAACCTTCCTGAGAACCTGCGCAACTGTTGCCGTCGCCAGAGTTCTGTTGGGAAGAACCGCCGTCCGAGCTTTGAGAGGCATTGGACTGGCCGGATGAACCTTGCTGTTCACCGGCTTTGTCGTTTTCCGAGTCCTCCTGCCCCGAACCCGACTGTCCGCCCTGTTGTGCATCCTGCTTCATGTCGTCCAATTTGGACTGCAAGAGAGCAATGATGCGGTTGACGCACTTGATTACGTCGCGGGTGGATGTCAGTTTCGGGAAACATTCGAGCTCCTTATCGACAGCCTTGGCAATGTCTTCGCCAAAGAATTGGACGAACTTGTTGCGCACGGCGTCCGTGGTCGGCGTGACCTCCGGGTGGTACGACTGTTCACAGCGGAGCAGAAGGTACATCCCCAGTGCGGTCGGCGCATTCCACTTGTACTCGGGTGAGCACATTTCGACCAATGCCGATTCATGAGCCTGATCGAGGAGGAATCTCGCACCGGCATACTCCTTGCAAATCAGTTTCTCAATGCGTGCGTCCTCGATGCAGTTGAGCAACGAAAACGCAATGGGACACTGTGCAAGCAAGTTGGACAACTCGCTGTGCTTAAACATCTTCGTGAAGCGAACATGAGCAGCCTCGTGAATGAGGAAACCCAATAGTTCGTTGCGTGAGATGTCGCGCTCATCGAGCGTCGCAGGCAACGTGATGGTTTGACCGTCGGTCTTCGCACAGTTGCCGATGCAGACTTCGACGCCAAGCTTGTTACCGATAATGCCAGCGGTAATGGGAAGGCTTTTAAGAAAGTCAGATTGCATTCTCATGGTTATGAACTCCAAAAAGGAACCCGCACCATTGAGAACACACCCCGCGGTTGCGAGAAGGTTCTCGCAAGCGCGGGAGGTTGTTGAACAGCTTTTCGTTAGAAAGCCGAGAGATGGATGACGGGCGGGGCCGACGGGACATCTTCGTCGAGCATGTTTTCCTCAACAGAATTGGTCGAAACCTCTTCAGTCGATTCTTCATGTTCGGACTCGGACACCTTCGCTTCTTCGGAAGGCGATCCGAAGAAGGAAGCCAGCACGGAATCCACATCATCCAGTCCGGTCGGGTCAAGAACAGTCGCTTCGGGGGCTTTTTCAGCTTCCTTGGTCACTTCCTCAACCTTTGCGGTTGCCTCAGTTTCTGCAACAACATTCGTCGGTGCAGTCACTTCGGTCTTTTCATCGGCAGTCGGGGTCATCACAAACATCGAAGCCGTCTCGGGCTGCGAAGCAACGGGCGTTGCATTCAACAGTACGGGATCAGGATTCGACATCGGCATGATGGTGGTCCCAAACGAATTGCTGATGTATTGGTCGAGCGTCAAACGACCGGTGGCGACCTCATTGAGGAGTGATTCATCGCACATCAGACCCAACGCCCCCGAAAGGATGTTGAACTGCTGCATCGAGAATTTTCCCTTGGTCGGCATGATCGCCAGAAGACGATTCAGAAGCTCAAGCAACGGACGAACGCCGCTGTTGAGGAACTGAAGACTCGTGAGCTTTTCACGCATGACCTTCAGGGTCGAGAGGGTTCTCTGAGAAAGATCCTCTGGTTGCTTGCCAACAACCGAACGATGGAGAAGCAACTTTGACCGCTTGGAAATGTCGCGAAGCACTTCTTCGAACAAACCGCCGACAGTTCGATTCAGAGAACCAGTTTTGTCGATGGTTGCGTTCACCGGCATGAACTGACAGAGTGAGAAGTCCGCATTGATGCGCTCTGCAATCACGACAGGACTTGGGACCACCATTCTCGCGGCAAATGCCGAATTCTGATTGATCCATTCCTGACAACGCTGAGGCATGTCCCGAACGAACTCATCGCGCTTGGCGTTGTAGTCCTCGGCAATGACTCTGATCGCATCCGCCACTTCCTGGGCCTTGTCGACTGGAATGGCATAGCCCTTGCAGAACGGCAACCCATTGTCATTCAGAACCGTTTCGGCGCGCTTTTTGAGCGTTTCGAAAATTCTCAGATGCTTCGGGTCGATGACTCTCTTCTGGCCGTAATTTGCCGTCACTTCGTCAGGCGGTAGCGTACCGTCCTTGATCCCGTCCGAATAATCGGCGCGAGTCATGGCGACGGAACCCGTCCACTGTCGGAAGAACAGGTAAAAAATCACCAAATTCTTAGTCAGATAGTCCTGGGGAAGTGCTACGCAGTTGGCGGCGGCTTCACTCGTGCTCGTTTTAACGTTGTTCGACATAATGTCCTCCTTAAGGATTAAAAGAAACCCTTCAGGGGACACAATTCACCCGTAGGGGAATGGTCCCCTGTCGGGCGATTGTGGATTCGGAGCCTGCGATTTAACGCAGAACCACCTTGTCCGTAGAAAAAAGAGTGCGAGATCGTGCTTTATCAACACGATCCCGAACGGTTCACAAATGCCTTGCGGCTGCGCTTACCGTCTTGTCACCCTAATGACAACTAGTACCAGCCCCACCAGAATCCACCTTTCGGGGATGTCCAGCAAAAAGCCGTGTGCTATGATGTTAGTAGAGATTAGCGAGGAGATTGTGAGTTTCATCGCTATCTCCTTTTCCAAGACCTGCTGTTTACCAGACAGCGGGTTTTGTTTTACACCCTCCGAAATTGCTTTCTTCGGGGCCTCACCAAGGCGTCATGCGCCTCGATTCCATTTCATCTCTGAAATTTGTGGAACCGGCGCAGGGGGCGCATGTGGTGAGGAGGAAACAGCGACGACAAACTCGTCACTTCAAACAACACTCAAAACTAAAAAAGAGTGCGAGATCGCGCTTTACCGACACGATCCCGAACGGTTCACAAAAGCCTTGCGGCTACGCTTACCGTCTTGTCACTCTAATGACAACCAGTACCAGCCCTACCAGAATCCACCTTTCGGGGATATCCAGCGAAAAGCCGTGTGCTATGATGTCAGTAGAGATTAGCGAAGTGATCTGGAACTTCATCGCTATCTCCTAATCCAAGACCCGCTGTTTTGCCGACAGCGGGTTTTGTTTTACACCCTCCGAAATCGCTTTCTTCGGGGCCTCACCAAGGCGTCATGCGCCTCGATTCCATTTCATCTCTGAAATTTGTGGAACCGGCGCAGGGGGCGCATGCAGTGAGGAGGAAACGGCGACGATGGACTCGTCACTTCTAACAACACTCAAAACTAAAAAAGAGTGCGAGATCGCGCTTTATCGACACGACCCCGAACGGTTCACAAAAGCCTTGCGGCCACGCTTACCGTCTTGTCACCCTAATGACAACCAGTACCAGCCCTACCAGAATCCCCCTTTCGGGGATGTCTAGCGAAAAGCCGTGTGCTATGATGTCGTTAGAGATAAGCGAGATGAAATCCACCTTCATCGCCATCTCCTTCTGCAAGACCCGCTGTTTACCGACAGCGGGTTTTGTTTTACACCCTCCGAAATTGCTTTCTTCGGGGCCTCACCAAGGCGTCATGCGCCTCGATTCCATTTCATCTCTGAAATTTGTGGAACCGGCGCAGGGGGCGCATGCGGTGAGGAGGAAACGGCGACGATGGACTCATCGCTTCAAACAACACTCAAAAACTACCAGCACAGATTGTTGCGATCTGTCTGGATCGTGCGAATGGCTTCGCAAATTTCCTCATTCTTTTCAGGAATGAAATTCTGAGGAAACTCACTCTTGCTCAAACTCACTTTTTGAACTTCATTCGACTTGCGTCGGCAGGTGTCCAATTCCTGTTCCGTCAGAAGCAAACCGCGTTTGGCAAGCACCTGTTTGTAGTCGATGCTTCCCTTCTGCGTGTACTGACAGACGGTGACCCCGTAGAAATCGGCATTCTTGTAGTCCCCCATCAACGTCAGAAGACGCTGCTTGGGTTCCTCCAAAAGAGCCGTGAGTCGATCAATCTCCTCTTTGATTCTTCGGTAGTCGGCGGCGGCCCTTCCCCAAGCGATGAGATCATCGCCCTTGGGTACGAACACGTCGCGCTCTGGAATTTTGTCCGGAGCTTTGTCGCGCAGGATGTTCCTCTCCCAGAACTGCTGACATGCCGTCTGCATTTCCGAGATCATGGCGTCATTTCTGGCCACTTCAAAATCCATGATTTTGTCGTTGCCGAGATAGAACACCAGCCATCCGCGCTTTGCGCCGGCGACCATGATCTGCCACTGCACCTGCCACTGATAAAGCTGATAGGCATCAGACTTTTCTCGGCGTGCAAGCACATCTTCCAAGGTCGAATCCGAGGGACACTTGATTTCCACAGGTTCCCCGGATGAATTGAGGCCGTCAAACGACGCACGGAAAATTCGGTTGTCTTCGAACTCTCCGCACGTCAGCATGACGACATCAACATGCTTTTGCATGAAAAGGCTGCGAACTTCGTCCTCATGGCTGATGCCATACTGGACGTTGGGATTTTTGGACAAGTCCGCCGGGGCGACTCTACCCGTCTTTTCCGCCCATACGCGCCAAGGCGTCATATAGGGTGAATGTCCGGAAATCGCCACAGCTTCAGTTGCCGTTATTCCCTTTTCGCGCCACGAAAACCACGCATCGCTGCGCTGATCCAACTCGATGTAAAACATCATCATCTCCATTCATGCGCCCCCGGCTGCAAACACGAGGCATGCAACCGGAGGGCAGATAACAGAACCGTCAACCCGAAGGTCTCACGGTCTTATGCAAAGGCGTCCATGCGGGGCTGAGGCACTTCCTGAGCGTCGACGGCATTGAAGAATGATTCAACATCGCCGCCGGACTCGGAAGATTCCGCCGTCATCATGGCTGCACGAAGATCTGCATCTCGTGCTTCCTGAAGCCGACCCTTCACGTAGTCACGTGCAGTCGCTTCAAGCGTCTCGGCAAACTTGAACGCCGGAACGTAGTCATTGCGGGATCGAGCCATGGTGATGGCTTTTTCTGCAATTTCATTGAAACGTTCCTTGTCCACCGTTACCAGCTTGGCAGGCTTCGCAGGGATGGCTCTAACCAAATTCGGTTGAACCTGACCTACATTCACACTGCCGTACATGAGATCGCTACCATCAATCATGGAACCGTCATCTCCAACAGCGACATCGGAAATACCGGTGACCTGGAAGGAGAAACGAATCGCCTGAATGAGGGCGCGATGATGGAGCATGCGACGCGGAGACTTGCGCCAAACAGGGCTCGAAGGCATGAAGACTTCGCTCAAATACACGCGTTCGGTCGTCGGGTGAGAAATCCCCTTCAACCAAATGGTGCATTCGGCCCATTCCGGCAGCTTGCCCAACCCTTCGATTTCCACAAGCGTTTCCGAATATCGGACTTCGTAGCCATCGAACGACGGTTGACGTAGCATGATGGCCTTCCAGCCGTCGATGCTGACGATGGGCTGCACGCCGCCATTGCCACGGAAAGCCCAGATCTCCCGGCGAAGCGGATTGAGATTGAGCTGTTCGGCAATGAGGAGGATGAGCATGACTTCTTCGTTGGTGAAGCCTTCTCCGTCCTTGTTGGGCTTGAAGCACGTTTGAACCAACGTCGCCCAGAGTTTTCCGGATTCGACGTTGAGTCTTTCGGCCATGCGTTCCACAAGGGAGAGAGACTTCGAAGAGGCGTTGGCCTGAGCAACAGGCGCGACAGCGGGGGTTTGCGTCATTTCAGTCATGACATGTGTCCTTATGAAGGAAGGTTGAAAAAACAACCTCCTCCGGAGACACAATCCTCCCAATCGGGAATCTTGCATCCCCGAGGGAGGTCATGAAGCATCCCCGCTAGTGCAGGGAAGAAAGCGTAGCCATGATTGCGACTATGCCAATCGAGAAGTTATGCCTGATTCCAAGTCTCACCGAAAACGGTAAGAGCAATGGCATTGGCGGCTTGGCACTCTTCAGGGCTCAACTTGTTGAGAAAGAAGAGTTCAAGCGACTTCTTGAGGGGACATTTCGCCATCGTGTAGAACTGAAGCGTGGAAGCCCAATTCACCAGACTGCGCGTGGAGAACGGAATCGAAATGGTCGCCTGCGAAGTTTCCGTACCGATAAACGCCTTGCGCATTTCCTGTGCGTACTTGCACATGAGCTTGCGAATGTTGGCATCAATCGTTGGGGAAACGTTCTTCAAAATGCCCTCTTCCACACCGGCAGTCGGATAGGAAACCTTGAGCATTCTGTAGCGGTCCATGGCGGCCACGTTCTGTTGCTGCACGCCCTGATAAAGACCAGAGTCGTCGCCCGCACCGTTGCTGTTGCCAGTAACGATCAGACGGAACATCGGATGAGGCTTGATGGCTTCACCCTTATTCTCAGCAATCAGAAGGTTGCGGCCTTCGATCACGTCATTCAAAGCCGAGAGCTCGCCCGGAGAGGCAAGGTCGGCTTCGTTGAGTACCAGAATCCATCCGTTCTTCATTGCGAGAGGCAACGCGTTGTGGATGTACTTCATGGTGGCATGTTCCTGTCCCTCGTCTTGAGTCAAGCCCCATTGACCACGAAGGTCGCCGAACTCGAATCTATTGTTGAGGGTCAGGTCCAAAACGGGCCAGTTCAAACGACTTGCTACCTGCATCACCGCACTCGTCTTGCCGCAACCCGTCGGGCCGGTAAGCCAGAGGGCCGTACCCTGCGGGTACAGAAGGAAGATGAGGAGGTCTTGCAGAAGCGTCGTATTGAACACGTAGTTCGGATCACGCTTGGGGATGCGGGAATTCGTCGAATCGGCGAAACCGGTGCATTTCCAGGCGGGATTGAACTTGTACTCCGAGCCGTCATCGTTGATGACATGTTCGAAGGCGGAACCCGTGATTTCCGTGTAATAGACCGGACCGTTGTTGAGGACGGTGGCGGTGTTCTTGTCGGAAGTCGTCGTTGACATAGTTGTCTCCTGTAGGTTGTGAACCCCGAAGACAACCGAACGCCCCTATGGGAATCAGTTGTTCCCACGGGGATCATTGATAGGCAAAATTGCCGAAAGTTAATTCGCTCGCCGTTCGTCTCCCTTGGAGGATGGAGCGGTGCTACGAACTATGTTGAAAAGCGTCATTGAGGAGTGAAACTCGACAATGCGTTGATTATTGAAGACATTGCAGGCTTGATGCATACAATGCGCCCTAGGATACGCGCCGAAACAAGTTCCGGTGCTTGAAGGGCAATTCGGCAGTGGACTGTCCCTCAAGGGGTTCAGCACTGGCCTGACATCATCGACGCCATCGAAACACAAGGTTTCGCCCGCCGGCACATAAACGCATGAAACTCAAACCGAAGTTCGAACGTCAGCGCCCATCTCAATCGCACGCATGAAGCGGCGGCAGATGTTTACAGAGGGCATGAAGCGATTCCTTGCGAACCAAGGATATCGACAACCGCCAAACATTAACGACCGAACACAAAGCAATAACTTTGAGTCGACCGGCAGTCAATCGTCATCAGTCAAAAAACCAATGCGGGCTGCAACAGAAGACACAGCACGGATTCCATGAAGGAAGCCGCCGTGTTTACGTCTATAGGAGAAGCGCCTACAGTCACTCAATACTTTTTTGGGATTAACCAGAGTCAATAAAAGTAAGAAAACTCAGGGTCGCGAAGCGACGGTTAGTCTGTCCCAAACCGAAAGGTTCGTCAGATGGTGCTGGGATCCTAGCACGGCAAACGAAGGTCGGTGACGCGCTAGGAAGCAAATCCTGCTTTTTGGGGCGCGTTTTTGCAAGAAAAGTGGCCAGCGAGACCTCTCTGCGCTCCGCTCTTCCGTGTCTTCCCTGCATTCCGCTCCTTGAATGACGCTTGCCGTAGCAAAACCTGCTTCCTAGCCTGCCATTTTCCTTTCGATTGGCGGCTACCCTGAAGGCGAGCAATTTTGCTCACGCTAATCCACAGGGAGCCCTTCCCCATGACTCAAGAACCCGACAAGAGCCTTTCGGAGACGACCATCGTTGAAAAGGCTGCATTGGAACTTGTCAAAAGCGACATGAACACCGCCGAAAAGGCACCTCAGCCGCTGCCCGACATTAGAAAACCCGCCCCCGTCAAGGCGGACAACCGCGCAGTGCGCGAGCGCAAGGCCCGTCAGGCCAGCCGCGAAATGTATGCCGACAAGACCGTTCCGCGCATACGCTCCGAACGTCGCTACGGCGGCTCTTCTCACTCCCGAGCCTATTTGAAGCAGGCGCTGTGCCTCTACTCCGACCGTGCGCAGATTTTCTTTGAGAACAACTATGAGCGCGTCAACATGAGCCTCATCGTCAGCACGCTCGTCATCGAGGCCATCGGCGGAACCAAGCTGGCAGAAGAGATTTCACTCCGGCTTGAGAAGGAGTTTCGCGAGCTCGAAACCCAAATGATCGCCTCTATCAAGGAACTTCAGCGCATCGCAACCGTGAAGGGCATCGCCGAAGACCAACAGGTTCCGGCTTATGACCACAAGCGCTTCTATGAGCCTCCGCTTCATACGCCCCACTCTGCGCAGTTCATGACCGTCGTGCAGCTCTTTGACCGATTGATCTCCCGCGCCGAAGGCTGCTGGATCAACCACATCATGAGCGCCCAGACGCGCAAGAACATCGTGCGCTCCTGGGAAAAGAATCTCTCGCAGTTCGTGCAGGATTTGCACCAGATTCGTCTTCAGGCCATCAATCAGGCAAGGAAGACGGGCTTCGGACAACGCGCCGCCGCCATCGAGGCCAAGGTCCGCCGCGAACATGCCGACGAACATCTGGAGAAAACCGACATCGCCACGACCCGGAAGGACAACAAGCCCGAAAATCCCGATGCCCAAACTCAGGCTCCGAAACAGGAAGCTGTCCGCGCAAAGGCTTCGGAAACCGAAGAAGTTGCGCCGGCGCGTCAAGAAGTCGGTTCAGAGGTCGAAGAGCCTGCCCGCGTCGAAGCCACGGCTTAAGCCGGCATTGCTTTCCCTCAATACAAAACCGCAGATCGAAAAACCTATGACTCTCATCGCCAAGCCAACAGCCAAGCATCGAGCTCTTCGTTATCTGGACACGTTGGACAACAAGATCCATGTGGAAATCCACAGGCGGATTTCCTATTACCTGCACGACGAGATTTATCTGGGACATTTCGGTCTGCGAATCGACGGGCAAAATCGCCTAACGCTCATCAACGCGCAGGATGAGTCATCCGCACATTTTGCCGTTCGCTTTCGCCCCAACTCCGCGATCACGCTCTTCTCTCAACTTTCACAACCTGAATCTCTGATCGAGCAATCCGTCGAGCTAATCGCGAACTTGATGCTTCGCATGGCCGCCAGCGTCCTGTCAAACCTTGAACGAAACGGACGCCTGACGCCGCGCTCATTTGTTCTGCAAAGCAAATCGGGGTACCCCAGCCACGTACAACCGTCATCGCACCTCGACATCTTCGTCCATAGCGAATCCAACTGGCATCAACTTCCGAATTAAGGAGCGTCTCTTGTCCTCCGACAGCACCGTCATTTGCCTTTATTCCGGGCGTGCCAAGCATCTGGCCAAAGTCTTTGCTGAGTTCTATGCCCAGATTCCCCTTCCGATGAACAAGGGCTCTCATGAGCTATTGGTCAAGGCCCGCATGAACATCGAGCGCAAGATGAAACGGATAGCCGATCTGGTGGCCTCGCATCCAGAAATCTCTGTGAGCTTTGGAGGCAACGCCGTACGGATCGAGCGCACCGGCCTCGCACCGTTTCATGGCGAAAGTCTGACGGTCGTCGAAACCTTCGACAAGGCCATCGCCCTCATTTCATGTGCTTGGCTTCTTCGATTGATTACCACGACCGAGCGCTCCAAAGCGATTCGCTCGCTCGAAGGCATGACCCACCAAACCATTCGGCGAGCCCTGAAACGGCTTGTCCAAAACCAATAAAAACGGAAATCTCATGCTCGACAAACTCCGCAAGCTCGCCTTCGAACTTGAAGGCGCAATCCTCATGGTTCTGATCGGCGTTCAATTCGTCGCCGTTCCCGCAACCTATGCCCTTTGCCTCGCAGCCGCCACCGACTGGACTTGGTACAACCTCATCCCGCGTGTCGTGGGCTATGCGTTCGCCTCTGTCGGTTGGGCCGTGTATTGGCCCCTGCTGAACTTTCTGGAGGGATAGGCCATGCCGTTCAACATCGCCTTCCTGGCTCTGAATGTCGTCGTTCTCATATGGCACTTTGCCATCACGCATCGCTACCGACTGCCGCGAGGCCCGGCATGGCTGCGCCTGCTCATCGCCGTCGGAATCTTCTTCCTTGCGCTACTGGCCTCGACTGAGTTTTTAGACCTCATCACACGTTCGCTTATTCCAGGAGAAGCAGCACACAACACGTGGAGTTTCGTCTACGGAATTCTGCTCTGTTGGCTTGAGCTGGCGATGGCCTTCACCTGCGGCTGTTTTCTCATCGGAAACGGGCGAGTGATCGAACTTCGCATCCGCTCTTGAGCCCGCTTTCCCTTTTCTCCTATCCAAAACCCTTTCCGGAGTTTTTCCCATGGACAACACCTCCACCACCATCCAAGCCCGTCTTGAGGCCGTGCAGGCCAAGCAAGCCGAATGGCAGCAGGAATTCGATGCCGTACGCGAAGATGCGCGTCAGGAATGCCTGAGACTGTGCAAACTCTTCAACTTCACGGCATCCGATCTTGAACTTGAAGTGTCCGGCAAGAAAGTTGCCAAGAAGTCGACCAAACTTCCGCCGAAATACAAGAACCCTGAAGGCGAGGAAACATGGACGGGGCGCGGTGGTCACAAGCCGCAGTGGTTCGTCGATGCGCTTGAAGCGGGCTACACCGAAGAAGATATGCGCATCAAGTAATCGTCCTGGACGCGCCGATACGCCGCCCTAAAGCACAAGCGGGGTCCCCTTTCGGAGACCCCGTTTCCGTTCGACAAAAGTCGTTTAACGCTTGCGGGAAGTCATAACCCAAGCAATACAGACGATGGCGGCGAGGGTGCAAACCCAAGGCCAATCGACGCCTCCGCCGGACATGGCGACATTGAGTACAATATCGCCGTTCCAAGCGAAGTTCACCTGTGCTAAACTTCCTAGCAAGGAAATGAATGTTGTGAGCATCCGCATTTCCTTTCAAAGACTCTGCCCAGTGCTACCAACACTGGGCTTTGTCGTTTTTGAACCCCTTGCGGGGACCCCATTCCGATGCCGAAGGCTCGTCATCGAAAATTTCGTGAGTCTGGCCGGATAGGTGGGGCGGATTTGAGATGCTTCGCAAACTCTCCTTGTTGAGAAGCATTTTGCCAGAAAGGCGAGGAAGACGCATGCCTTTGCAAGGCTTGTGCCGCAGAGATTCCAAAGAGGATTCTCTGCCCTGTTGGCTAGTTGCCGGCCTCCTTCCGGCGCATCTTTTCGACAAGATCCGGGATCAATTCGTGGATGCTCTGCGCCTGAGCCCTCAGGCTTTCCGCCAACTCGCGCAGTGAGTTGATGGTAGCCACCGCCTGCCGTTCCCTTTCTTTGGTCACTTTCAGCTGTTGCTGCGACTCGGCCAACTGTTCTTCAAGCATTGCGACCTTCGTCCGAAGCTCCGCACACTCCCTGCTCTGCCGCTGCAGGCGATCATTCAACTGACCGATCATCGCCTCTTTGGACTCAGCTTCGCGAAGCATCTCTTCCGAAGCAGAGAAGAGCTTGCGAGATTCCGTGCGCTCGATCTCGATGCCCGCCTCGGCCTTCTGGCGAACGCCCTCAACCTGAATCTGCAAAATCGGCATCATGGCTTGCCAGACGACATCGGCGAGGTGCACCTTCGTCTTCTCAGAAATCTGAGGAATCTGGCCTGCGGCCTCCAACTGCGCAAAACGCCAAGACTTGACCGCTTCAGAGATCGTCGTCAGCGAGCCACCACCCACCTGAGCACGCAGACTGCGCAAAGACGGGAGCGGCTTGTCATGTGCCTTGGCCTCGTCGAGGATGGCATGTACTTTCTCTTGGATATTCACTTTCGGCCTCTCGGTAACATATCAATGTACCGTATCATAGCGCCGTCGCGCAAAAGACTCAATTCAAAAGCCCGTCCAATCCGAACACCTTCGGACGTACAACCAAAAGTGAAACCTCGTCATCGTCGGCCCTCTTCAATGTCGACAGAATGTCTCCATCCCACGGACGATCAGCCAACTCGACTGCTCGATGCAAGTCATATTCACCGGTCCTCATGTCAATCTTGAGCATGACGCGCTCAAAGTCTTCGCTCAACATCGCAATCAGAAGCGGTAGAACCCGACAGGCAATGACCCTACCACTGTGGCGCAAGACCTCACGCATGTCACCCTCAACATCGAGGCTTTCGACAAGTGGCGCGTAAGGACTGTCGTAAGCGTAGTTCTCAACAATTTCCACCAGGCTCCTACCCTTCGGGAAGGGATAGGAATGGTAAAGCGCCGGATTGCACACGCCCGTGCGCGTCATGTGCTGAATCACCAGACGCAACTCACCGTCCTGCCAATCAAAGGTTACATAGGCTCCTTCATACAAGCGATCACTCCCCGTCGGATCCGCCATGTCATTGAAGCTAATGTAGATAGACCATGGCTTGAACCGCTCAAGAATGAAGTCGGTCGTGTAGTCGCGCCACCACTTCGTCCCCAAGAGTTGTTCAAGCTCACTCGAAGGCACCACCCCAATAACTTTCTGAATCGCCCACTGCGGCTCCAGCCAAGTTCTCAAGAACGGCGGCACGAAATGTTCAAGCGTCATTTTTCGAGCCTCCGCCTCGCTTGAGAAGAACGGCACCCTCAGCGCCTGCTCAACAAACGGTGCAACATTGGGCGCATGTTCCTCAAAAACGCGCCTGTCGGCATCCTCCGTCATATGAGCACTTGTCGACGGCAGCATCCCGGCCCGAACCAACTCATCGACGCCGTTCTCCCTGATCTCCAACCAGCGACCGTAGGGCGGCCCGACAATTTCATCCAGAATTCGACTATCAAGTTTTTTTCTCATCATTTCTCAAGATCCAGTATTACAGCAGTCCAGCCATCTCCATATCAGATAGACAGGATCCTCCCCAACTGCAGGAATCGTTCGACCTAAGCCCCACGTATAAACCATTTCCCCTACGACATGGTTATCGCTTGTTTCAGCAACGGGATGAAAAACCTGGAATCGATACTGAGTTTTCGGGAAGTATGGAGCCAGCTTCCCTCCGCACATCGCATCGTCTCCCATACTTCGCCATTCCAACCCGCGCCGATGAAGCGCATAAATGGCACGCGCCGCCATCAAGCTCGTGGTTTTCATTGTCCCCTCTCGACTCAGAACATTTCCAGAAGTCGGGAAAATGACGCCCCAAGAGCCGGCACACCAATAAAGCTGCTGGATCGGCTGTCCAACATTTGCGCCAAAAACATCAGGTACACAAGCGATCGGCCCCAAGGGCGAAGCAATCAATGCTGCTTCTGGATGCGTAAAGAACGCAATTTCATCATTATTCCAAGTCGGATCCACTTCGGAGAAGTAGAGCAAGTCCAAGTCCATGTAGCCGCCGGGATTACATCGCGAGGGTACCCACATGTCAAGCATGTACATGAGCGGGAAAGTGTAGTAATGGTAATGGCGATAGGTCTTGCCGTCATTACCAACCTCATCAGACGTACTAAGTTTCTGTTGCTGTCCCTGATTCAATCTATTAAAAGGCAGGCGAACACCTCCGAGAACAGATGAACAGCCGGACTGCCTCTCCAATTCCACAAGTCGAATCGGCTCCCAGAATGAAGTTCGAAAGCCGAATTTCGGAACGCCAAGGTTGTCATAACACATGCAGGCACCGAGGAATTTATCATCCGCCGCCCCAGGAGGAATGCGATCTTTATCACCTATGATCACAGCATTCGAATTGAGAATCGGAAATACACAATCCCAACAAACCGCAGTAAGGAGCTTCGCCCCTAGCACTTCAGCATCGTAACAACCTGGACCACTCTCATCCAATGCGAATGCAGGCGAAGTGGCCAACAAGAATGAAGCCGCGAGCACCGCCACCTTTCTTGTCGTCGAACTCATTTGACCTCCTCCTCTTTCACGGGCCCTAGCTCCTCCACAAGGAAGAGGTGTCGGTTGTTGTCGGCTGTAATGACAGCAGGCGTCTTCTCAATGTGCCACTGATATTCGATTTCAGGCGTCATCATGAAAACGTGTGCATCCAGCTTGTCCGTGAGCGATTTGTAGCCTTCCCAGCTCTTTTCCTTGTCCATTTGTGTTGCGATCAACACCAGATTCAGTTTCCCAGCCTCTTCATAAGCCTTCCTAAAGGCCGCTACGCGTGCCATTTCATCCTCCGAAAGCGGATTGAAGATGAGAACCGTCTGCGTAAAGGGACGAATCTGGAGCGGATTCACAATGTCACCGGCGCGACGGATCGGACGCCCTGCCAAATCCTTCAAGTCGCGCTCAACCAGAATGCTCGGATCAATTTCGCGCACACGCCCCTTCTCAGCCGTCGGGAAGACCTTGAAGGTTTGCTTCTTCCAGAAACGCTTGATCGCTTCTTTCTTTTTCTTATCCCAATCAATGGCCGCCACCCGCTTCTTCATCTCGTCGATGAGATTCGGCTCGGCAATTTCCTTGACGTTGCCCTGCAATCCAAGATCGCCTCGTTCGCCAGCCTCGATCTGCTCCAGAAGCCATCGGTCATTGTGAAGGCCTTCCACCTTGGCCACCATCGTTGCATACCGACGCCCCTTGGGGTCATTCGGGTTCATTAGGGACTTCGACGGCGTTCGCCCAGCTCGAACCACGGCAGGCACTTGAGTGATGCCGTACACGTCAAAGAGCGGCGGATCCAACACCAGCGCCACGCTCGATTTGGCTTCGTTAATCAACGTCTGGAGCTTCAGCATCCCATTGTCGATGCGCATTCCCTCAGGTACGCCGCGCATGACGAGCGTCACATCCGAACGATGGGCGTTGCGCTCAATAATGTCCTTGAGCACATCTTCCGACAAGGAATATGAAACGAATATGAAGGTCTGTTCGCCGTTGGGGTTGGGCGGCGTGATGTCGTAGACGTCGCCTCTCAGACGTTGCAACTGCTTGTCTGCATCAGGTATCGCCTCAAAAATTTCGGGATTGGCTTTGAGAATGTCCTCCAGAACAGACAGAACATCCACCCCGCCGTTAACCTTCGTCTCCGACAGAGAGCCGACCACTGCGGCAACGTCCTCCTCAAACTGTTCGGGCGTCAGACTCTTGGTCGTTCGGTTGACAACATCTGCCGCAAACGCTGCAGGATCATAATGCTCGCCTTCCACCTCCACCGTTCCGAGATACGTTGGCTCTCCATCCTCTTCGCCTTCTGGCGTTTCCGACGGTTGAGTGACAGACTTGGCAATCTTGTCATGATGAGCACGAATCTCCTTCAGAATATCCGCATACTCTCGGCTATTCAGGGAATTATTCGAGCCGACACCAATCTCGTCCACCAAATCCTGGAACTTCTCGCCGACACGAATTGCCTTGGCCGCATTGATGTCATCTTCCGACTCGGAAGCAACGGCTTCAGAGATTCCCAACAAGGTGCAGAGAATGCGCTCCGAAAGTGAGCCTACCGCCGGCATCGAGCCCGGACCACCCGAGTGAAGCCGCGCAACGCCTTCGTCTGGCCACTTTGCCCCATACTCATTCATTGACAATGAGTCGAACTTTCCCATATCCGGGAACATGTCTTCCACACGATCACGAACTTCTTCGGCATCAGGAAGGTCCTCTGGAGCGAGAATGATGTCGGTCGGACGACGGCGCAGATCCTCGTCAGGCTCAGGCTCGTACGCCGTCGACGGCGGAGCCTTCGGCAAGGCATCCACGGCGGGTTTATCCATCGCGTCCAAAGGACTGCCCTTACGAGCCTCAAGCTCTCTCTTCTTTTGAGCCTTTTCCTCCTTCGTCAGCTTGCGTTGGGACTTGCTCACCTTCGTCGTCGTTTTCGTGACTGGCGTAGGCTCGATGCGCTTCTTGGGCGTGGCTTCCGGGTAAATATTGAGGCGTTGGCCGTTCAGGTAGTAAACGAGCTTGCCGTTTTCCTTGCGAACCCCAACCTCTGGATCGGAAAGTTGAGCACTCAACTCCGGCGTCGAACCTGGAAGAATGAAGTCCTTGGAGTTGATGGAGCCGTGTTCCTTAATCTGACGACGAGTTTCCTCTGTCAATTCGTTCCACATGTCCAGTTGAGTCTTGACGCCTTCCTTGCTTTTTTTGTACGTCTCATAGTCATAGCCCTGAGCCTTCAGCCCCTCGTAGACCATCCGATACGCCATCTCGCGATCCTTGCGTTGACGCCACGTCATGGGATTGCCGTTTTCGTCCACGCCTGCCGGGCCGGTCATACGAACCTCGGGCGTGATTTTCGGAATGGTTACTTCCATGTCAATTCCGCGCCCGCCATGCATCTTGCCTGACACGACCACACGCCCATCAGGAAGTCGACGAGTTTTCATTGCTTGGCCTTCACCCAAAGAGGGCGACGTGCGTTTCGTAATGGAATTACCCTGTCTCTTTGCGATTGACGGAGTTTCAGAATCGGATATGGAAGGCGCATGCTTGAACATCGACTCAGATTCTGCGGCATGCGCACATAAAGAAACAACGGCCATTGCGACCGCTGCTCCCAGAAGGCTACGCTTAAAAGATGACATAGGCTCTCCCTACGATTTGCGAGCGGTGAATCGGTCCCCAGTAACGCGAGTCAAAGGAGAGGTACTTCGTTCCCATCATCCAATACTCGTCTTCCTTCAGGACGCGAACCCCATAAAACTTCTGGCGCCCCTTAGGCGTCATGCCGCGCAGATGCGGCATACCCTCGGCGAGTTTCCTACCATTGATCCAAACCGTATCGTCGGATCGAATTTCGACCGTATCTCCTGGCATCCCGCGCAGGTATTTGCCCACCAGCGTGCCGTCCTTGATGATCGGAGCAGACTGTGCCGAGGTGTAAGCGTAGATCTTGTTGCGCTCGATGGCATTGACATGCTTTGGCTTGCTCTTCAAGTCGACAAGGAGGAAGCGTGCATCAAGGCAGCGAAGAATCTGGCGATCCCAAGCAATGCGATAGTTGTCATAGAACCAGACCTCCGCACCGACAGCCGCAGCGGAGCAGATCACGGTCAAGAACAGCCAGCGCTTGCGCTCCTGCACCGTCGAATTCAGTAGTGGCGAAGCCCACTCACGACACTTCGCCTTGAACTTAGTTGCGAACGTTGTCATCCTTAACCCCGTTCATCAAATTCGGAGGTACGTAGCCGCCCTGCGTGTTGTCCATGTCCGGCGCTCCTTCGATCAAGTCGGAAGGCTTCTTCATGTAGACATCGGGAGCCGTAATGACCATGCGACTGTCTAGAACGATGTAGCCGTACTCCTTAAGCATGGCAATGGCGCGTCCCGTGTTCATGAAGGCCGACGCATCGCCTTCTCCGCTCATCTTAGTCACGGCCATGCCGAGCTTCACCATGTCCACAACCGCAATGGGCGCGGGCTTTTCCACCACAGGCGGAAAATAGTGAAAGTAGAGAAGCGTAGCGGAGAAGGCCGCAATCGCCGAGACTAGGCCGGTTGTCACCAATGCACCCAAACCGTTGCCCGGCACGATGGTTTCGGCATTCGTACTGTCTGTCATGAAAAATCCTCAAGCTATGGCTTCTATGAGCCTGACCTCGTGATTCTTCAACAGACCGCCATAACTGTTGGCAGGCTAGAAAGCGGGTTTTGCTACCGTGAAGACAATGCCTCACGCTTCCCCACACATAATGTCCTCCTGCCCCTGTTTCCTGTTCGGATTTTCAGAATCCAACGAGGGAAGAGATTGTATTTTTTACGCTTTCATATCCAAATATTGGACTTTTTAAGAGCTTTTGTGTAAAATTTACGCAAAGGGAGGACAATTTGAGAGATTATCGGGAACTTCCATCATTACCGAAATCTCGCCGTGAAACAGTCTTCTCTTACTGCCCTGAAAACCATGTCGTCGTCGCAATCTCGCGATGACTATGCAGTCGGGAAATTGACCCGATTTGAAATGATGTTTCGTGATTATCTAAACGGCCAGATCGACTGGCCTCTTTTCAAACCCAGCGACGTCGTGAGCCTCCGCGAAAAACACAACCTTACACAAGAGGCATTGGGAGAACTTCTGCGAGTCTCCCCTAAAACCGTTCTTCGTTGGGAAACAGAGGGAGAAACCATCCCTAATACAGCACGAATCGCACTCTGTGCCATCGCAAAGCTCGGACCAGGCATCTTTGAGCTGATGAATCCGGAAATTGCCCAATACGACCTCATGGCCACTTCAAATCGTTCAGACGACCTTGTGAACGATCTGCACGATTCCGTTCACTACAACCTTCGAGCACAACGCCGACAAAATGAACTCCCCGAACCGTTCGACGCCAAAGCCGTAGGAGAACTTCGAAGCCGTCTTCGTATGACACGCGGTGAATTTGCAAAGCTCCTCGGCGTTGCACAAAGCACCACAGACAAGTGGGAAAACGGCTCCATTCAACCCAAGGGACCGGCTCTCACGGTGCTCAAAATTCTTTGGACAAAAGGCATCAACGCCTTGCCTTAAACCCTGATCTCAACTAATTTATTTCCAAGCCAATGAAAAAAATTGCTCTCTTCTCGGCACTCGCCTCTGCACTAACATTAACCGGATGTGCCATCGCACCGACCTCTCTTTCCGGCATTGAACTCCAACAACCGCGTCCTACGACCAACGAAAGCTCGCACGCCATGAAGGTGGCATCCGCGATTAAAACAACGGTCAACTGCCTGGGTTGTGAAGATACAGTGCTATGGGCTGATGAAAAAGACCTGGCCGATAAGATGGTCTTCGATGCTAAGCGCAACACGCAACGAGACTATACCGAAGCACGCGCCTATCAAGCAGAAGTCAACCACCTTCGAAAAGAAGGCAAGCTAACGCCTGAAACGGCACCGAAGCCGCCGCGCATCGTTTTGAATCCGAATCAATCCTCTTCTTCGGGAACGCTGACCAATTCCCTCATGATCGCCGACAGCTTCGACGGGCGATGGACCAATTCTTCTGCATCCTTAGGAGCTGGTTTGGCTCTTGCCGCAGTCGGGTCTCTGTTTTCCTCCGTACAAGATGAAAATCTTGACTACCCCCCTGCTGATTATGTGAAGGCCGCGTTTGTTCTTCCGCCCGAAAAGAAAATCGTCATTGAAAACGAGATCAACAATCCCGAACTCACGCCGGAGCGGAATCGCGAAATCAATCTAGGCATCTATGCAGGCAAGCAATTCGTGCAGATGCTGACCCAAGCTGCGGTGGACATGGGATTCAAGCCTGTCGGAGAACTGGTTGTTGATTTCATTGGCGATCCGTCACCAACCAATTCAAGTTGGCTCAACATTTATCAGTTGTTGGAAAACGATGCCATCGGCTGCCCGAAGTACGACCCCAAAAATCCCAGTTGGATGGATGAATTCGGTTACTGCCGAGTTGAATGGGGACCATATCGTCCGATGGGCGTTCGAGAAGCCTACAGTTGGAAGATAGCCAAAGAAATCGTGCCGACTGCTTTGGGAGGAGACGGTAAAACCGAGCGTTGGATCAACCACTTTGGGTACAACCAAGATCGTTACTATCCTCTAAACATCATCCAATCCAAACTTTCGCACCTTGACAAACTTGCTTTTGAACAGCGTTTCCTGATGGGACTTCAGAAATACCTGAAGCCCGGTCAAGCCATCTATGTTCCTGCGTACAAATATTATGACGAGCAAGAGAATCGACGCTGGACGCCGCAGGCCGTCCTCGACAGCACCGGTACGCACTACTTCACCGTAGTCATTCCAGAAAACCGCCCAGTTACGAAAATCGAATCAGGCAACCCAAAAGACATCCGTTGATCTGACTTATCAAGCCACCGATGACACGGTTCTGATGACCGACACGGTGACTGACCCGGCTTTTGCCTCCCTCTCAGAGAACATCTACCACAATACTGAAGTCGATCCTCTCTGCGCGATCAATAACAGCATAGGCGATACCGACTTCGGTATGTCCTCCGGCTTTGATGACTCGTTTTCAAGTTCGAGCTTCGACGACACATTCAGTTCTGGTTTTGATTCGGGATTCATTTCAGGATTCGGCGACGACTTCTAGCCCCCTTAATGCCGCAGGGCCTCTCAGTCCATTGGGAAGCCCTGCTCTTTTCTTCAAATCGGCATTGTCAGCTCTTGTGGAGCGATCCCGCTACGTTCCACGATGTGCTCCATGGTCTTGCGGCAGATATTGCAAGTCGAGCATTCCTTGCACTCGCATGTCAACGTTTTCTTCGGCCATGCCTTAGCCGGGAAATTGATCTTGTTATCCTTCAGCCATCGACGTGCACGGGCGTGCATCAGCATCCATATTTCCGCCTCCGGATCCTGGTTGAGATAGGCAAGGAAAATCTTCAGAATGCGCTCTGTCTCAAAATATCGCCCTGCGATTTTGGCGATGTCAATCTTTCCCTCGAATTCCCCGATCCTGTGGGGAGGCACAAAGTTGGTCTTGAAAACATCGGACAGGTGAAAGTCATTGCGGTCACAGAAGAGGCATACGGCAGAGTTCGGGATAACGAACGTACAAGCATGCTCAATATTGCCCGGACAACCGTAAAGACACCCTTCATTCACGATGCACTTCGAAACGAACCCGGTTTCCCGAAACTGATCGAGCAGCCACGGCGTGCGAAGAGCTTCGCGCGGCAGATTGAACACTGTGGAGCCAAACTTCTCATTCCAGAAGCGATACATATTCGTAATGTAGGAATACGTATTACAGGAGGTCTGAATGTCAACCATCGGGAAATAATGGCGGATCACTTCGGCAAGCGTCGGAGAAGCCACATTCACTGCCGTCAGTCCGAACTGCTCGACCAACACCGTCATCTCACGAATGATTTTGTACGAAATCTCCGTCAGATCACCTGGATACACCAAAGTATTGATGCAGAGTACCGATTTGTACCGCCCGTTGATCATCTCCAAAAACCGGTACGTATTCGTGTCCTTACCCAATCGTTCTTCAGCCGAATCACGAGTTGGGTTATGCGTCAAAAACAAGCCGGGAAAACTGAAGTAGAACGAATGAATGTTTGCCCTGTAGGGTTCGAAACATTCCAAAAATGACTCTGGTTCAGAATTATTATAAGGAATCGTGTACAGCATCTCCGGATCCTCAATACTCACCGAAAACCTTGCCATCCTCCACGCGCACGATGCGTTTTAGATAGACCCCCAGCAACACCTCAACCGTCATTCTAAAAAATGGAACGGCCAAGCCTTTGATGTTGTTGCAGTTCACCTCAAATTCCAAAGACGAATCGTCGTGGATCAAAGGACAGCCGCCGCGACAAACTGACACGAACGGGCAACTCATACACGCTTGCTTCTTCAAATGCGAGTGGTAAATCTTACTGGCGTCAAAAGGCTTGAAATCCAAGATATTTCCCATCTTGAACAAAGGAATGTTCATGCAATTGAACATCGTCCCCGTGCAGTCAATGCAAATATCCCTGCCGACCATGTTGCCGCAGTAGCGCACGTCCGCACTATCGACTCCCAACCCTCTGTAAAAAAGAGACACCACAAATGCGAAGCGGTTTTTCACGCCCTTAAAGAGCTTCCCATGCTTTTCCTCATCACGAAGCACTCGATAGATGAACGCGGAATAACTGTCGATTCTGTCCTGAGGAATGCGAATCTCCTCAGCCTGTTCGCGGTTATACGGATTGCATCGCGCAATCGAATACGCCGAAATGCTTCGCAACTTGAGACCCATGCCGTGCAATTCGTCACGAATGGCTTGAATCGGGATCGACGCCCGGTTCTGCGTCGGCATGATGTCAAGCGGTACCTGCGTTCTTTGGAAGAACTCGCGAATGTCTGAATCGTCGAAGATGGAACAATCTCGATTTGTCGCCTTGCCGTCATAGGAAATGTAAAAGCCGGCATTGTACTTTTTCAAAAAATCAACGATTTCTTCCGTCAGCAATGCACCATTGGTCGGGAAATTGATTGTCGCTTCGGGATACAGCTCCCGCAACGCCGGGACTAGAACCTTGATAGACTTCCAAAAGACCAACGGTTCGCCACCCCAAAAAGACACGCCGGCAGGATGAATGTCGGACTTTTTCAGGATTTCAATAAGTTCAAGCGCCCGCTCCGGCGTACACGGGACGACATCGGTTGTCGTTCTAAACTTGTTCTGATGACAATACTTGCACTTGAAGTTGCAGTTCAAACCAAGATTGATGTAGAGAACCCCGAGATCAGATCGGTCAAAATCATAAATATCCGTCAGGCGAAGATAATCCTGCATCCGTGATGCGGCTAACAAATTCTCACCTGTTTCTGGATCCGAAAATATGTTGGTCACATTGTCAAAGCGGATGATGCGCTTCTTCTCGTTGGACAAAACTTCCAAATTAAAAAGCATAGCTCATTCCTTGTTGCACGGCACAATCGGAATTACCTGCTCAGTACGCTCGACATTCGCCGTCTTGGCAATGCACAGGCCATCGCAGTATCCTGGATGATGTTGTTCACAGGAGCGACACTTCCTGGCCTCACCATGCGTCCGCCACCATGCGTAATACTGACGAGACAAAGCATGGCGAGCAGCATCGAAGGATTCGAACGCCCGCCAGTCATCCAACTTCAGAAAGTTGGCGCTTGAACACCAAATAACGGAATGATCCACCAGAATGTCAAACGGCATCCCGCTTTCTGGACTGCAACGGTTGACTCGAACCATAGTTCCGTTCTCGCGACATGCATCGACAAAATCCGAGCGCAATTCACAGAGATTGACCGGGCAGTCGAACCCATATTCCGGAATGCCGGTCGGATACAACGAATTGATGAACTCGATGACGTCCGACGTAAAGTCATAAAGTCGAAAATCCGTCGGGTTCGTCGGATTTGGACAAAACGGAGCTAGGCGAACGCGAAAACCATTCATCGTCTTGCGTATATCGTGATAGATCTCTGCCAGCTCCTCAATGCGCTTTCGCGCCTTGGCCACTTCTCGACTTCCAGGAAGCAGAGTCGTACTGAAGCTCAATTCGATTTTTGATTCACAGAGCTTTTCTAGATTGCGCTTAAAGATGGCTTCCTGACTGGCTGGATAGTCGGTATTGATCAGAAAGCTACGCACGTTGGTATCCTCTGCGGCTACCAATGCATAGCACTCATCGAACTTCTCTTCGTCGGCAGAGATATTGGAAATAAACGCAATCTGCTTGCCCCTTTCCTTGGCAATTTTGACCAAATCCGTGACACGCGAATGAAGCAACGGTTCTCCGCCGAGCAACTTTAGGCACGGAAGACGACCTGCCCAATCGCAAAGATGCGCGAACTCTTCGGTCGTCATTTCGATCACCGATTCATCAGTCGTACTGTTCGCCTTCTTGGAAAGATACCAATCGCGCTGAAAACAATATTCGCAACGACGATTGCAGGCATTCGTAATGGAAACGTTCATACCATCTCCCACAATTACTTTTCAGCCGGCTTCTGGGCCAACGCTCGCCACTGTTGTTGCGCCTGACGCATCTGCAACTTATGAGAAAACAAGTTCTTAATCGCCGCTTCCTTATCCGTGCGGTACACCGCAAACTCGTCAGCAAACTTCAGGAGATCCGCACACGGACTCGCCTTGACTATGCCGCTGTCCAACACCACCTTCGTTAGCATGTCGACCTGAGCTTCGAGATAAAGCACGTAGTCAAGCACGTCAATCTGCTTAAGCATCGCGTTGCGTTCGGAGATTCGATCAATGATGAACCGAGCCTCAGGAGAAACACGCATCAGAGCCTGCTCGGAACTTTCATTGTTTTGCCGCTCCTCATTACGCACGCCTGCAACATCGGCATGACGCCCGTTAAGAGAGGCGTAGACCGTCGTCGCGGTCATCAAGACGCGCCCGAAGAAAAAGGAATCGACCGATTCAATAAGAGAGCCTGCATAGTCCGTAGTGCGCAGATTCAAGCAGCGAACAGCCTTTTCCGAGTCGTCGTACTGTAGCATCACATAGCTTCCCGGGATGAGTGGCAGGCGAACTTGCCCCTCAAACACCTTTCCTTCACGGCGAATGGAAAAACTTAGCGTGAAATTCTGATCATCCAAATCGAAATGGTAGGTCGGCGCACCGATGCCTGTCGTCGGCTGAGGCTTGGCCGGCTTGTTTTGAGCCGTTTCAACGTCGTTCGGCAAACGCCCCTTCTTTGAACGATGAATGAAGACAATTTCCATTTGCGATTTTGTGTTTTCCATATCCGTTTTCGGTTCCTTCACAGCGTTGGCCATAACATTCGTTGCCGAGAGCGTCACCAAACTTCCCAACCCACCATTGAGCAAAAGTCGGCGACGCGAAGTCTTTCCCTCACTCATACTTCCCCCTTAATCAAGGCAACAAGATCAATTTCATATTTCGCCTCCAACACCTTCAGATGGGTGTTGAGCCTCTTGGCGATGTAGCACTCATGGGAGGTCGTGTTTTCCAAGCAGGTATTGCGACAGACGTTGAAAATCGAGCATCGGCGGCATTTCTCAGGAATGTGACTTTCGATCATCGCTACATCAACGCCCCGCCAGATGTCTCCGCAGTAGGTCGGCTTATAGGGGCAGATCATGAATCGACCGTCGACTGTTAGCGTGATGAGGTCGCTGTTGCAACAAGCCACTCCAAAATCGAAATTCTTCGGCACAAGCCACTTCTTGACCGCCCGAACCAAAGCCTGTTTCCCATCCAAATTGCCAGTTTGCTTGTACTGAATGAGTTGAAGTTCAATCAGTCGAGCCAAACTGCGCAAATAATCCCGAGCGTCAGAAATGGAGGCTCTACGAGGTGTCGTTGCTGTCTCGTGGAGAAAGTTCGGCATGATCGAACCCTTGTTCCAAGCCTTGCGAATCTTGAAGCCCCCAACCAACTGATCGACGTCTTCCTGCAACTTGATGGCATTGGTTTCGCCTGAGGTATAGACGGAAAAAGCACACCTTCTTGCAAAGCGAAGCAACTCCCAACGCGGCTGCAAGGTGTTGTCGCGACCGCTTTGCTTGCCGTCGTATGAAACCACAATCGTGATGTTGTGATCATTGCAAAACTCAATGATTTCCGTTGAAAGAAGGGTTCCATTCGTGACGAACTTGTACTCGTAGCGATCTCCCAGTTCCGTGACGATCTGCTTTATCCTTTCGAAATACATTAGTGGCTCGCCGCCGTTGAAGGTAATTCGCTTGATCGGCCGCTGGCGTATCCAGTCTAGAATCTCTGGCCTGAATTCGTACTCAGGCACTGCGCAGTGACAGTGAGGACAATTGAGATTGCAATCGCCACCCAGTTTGAGCATAAGAGAGGAAAAAGCGTTGTGCGTCATAGAGCAATGTCCGTGGTGATTTTGGCCGCATCGCACACCGTGAGATATGCCTGCTTCCAATAGATCCTTTCCGCTTCACAGCAAATCTTTTGACCAGAATGATCCGCTACACAATTGAGCGGACAACCCCGTCGACACCAGCGCACCACGTTACAGCTGTTGCATTCGGTCTTTCGCGCCAGCTTTTCCTTTAGCATTCGATCATTCGCGTCGAGCAGTTCATCGTAATCATCAGTAACCCGTCCAAGAACGCTTGTTATGTTGTGACAAAGATGGACGTAGCCTTCAATGTCGACGTTCATCGTCTTACGCATGGACGAGCACTCGGGCCACCAGCGATCTGGGATCCCGCTGTCAGCTCTAGTCTGCGTTCCCATGACCGTAAGCACGCCACGCTTTAGGTAATCCATCGCGATGGAAGTCATGTCACCCTTGACAGCTCCTTCGATAAACAGCTTCCGGCAGGTCTTGAGATGTTCTTCATATGTTTCGAAGTCATATTCATACAAATCGCGATCCATATCCCACGTACATTCGAGCGTGTACTGATAGTGAATGTTCGTCTCTCCTACTCGCTCCTTAACAAAGCGTTCGAAAGCGAACGGATCAATGTTGTAGGCATGAATCGTTGTGCCGATGCAACGTCTATTGAGCCTTTTGAATCGTGCGCAAAACGCCGGATCATCTAAGATATTGATGCCGCGAACCTTTGTCGTCAGCGGACCGTCGCAGCTTACTGAAAAAAGCACGTTGTGGGCATTCAGGGAAGCTCTTCAAAAACCCCCGTTGCCAAGCCGGATGGAACAAAAATGTTCTGTTCGGCTTTTCTTAACGACGCCAGAATGTGCTGTTTTTTTTGCCAATACAATAGTAGAATACTAACATGATGACGTTCACAATCTAGGTGTTCTATGGAAGAGCTGTTCAATGGCCAATTGAGCTTTGCTGACATTGAGGCTGAAAAATTCCTTCAGATTCGTCGGACTCATGCTGATCGTCGCGTGAATGCCATGGATCGCTTGACAGATGACGTA
>ENA-UEPQ01000106-UEPQ01000106.1-human-gut-metagenome-genome-assembly--contig:-NODE-106-length-41714-cov-10.277782_pt1 | contig 41714 bp, 48 predicted proteins | sample MGYA00242903_ERZ507922 | MGnify/ENA primary metagenome ERZ507922 (study PRJEB26167, sample SAMN06115483) | human gut metagenome | host: Homo sapiens | place: China:Sichuan | collected 2014-10-16... | reverse complement strand
ATCTGAACAAAGCCTCTACATGAATGATTCTTGCCATCCCTAGCTCATAAGGCTGACCATCAGAAAAAGAATAGCATCTGAAAAAACGTCTTTTCAGCCCATTGAATTTTTTTTGGCAATCGTCAAAAACTCTTTTCAATGGGCTTTTTTTATTTAAACAGTGATTCTAGCAAGATAACCAATCTAGCAATACTTATTCTCTTTCTACAGGAGAAAAAAGTCACGAAACGTACTAAAAAAAGAATCTAATGGCCTTGTCTTCCGATGAGAATCAGGTATAGCTAAGAACAGGTGGTGCTGTTTGAATACGCAACCAAAGGAGAACCCTTATGTCTGCCAATCTTATTTCTGCCGTTCATGATCTTGTTTTAGAAAGCGGTCTTGGTGCCAAAAACATTGCCGCCGCCGTGGGCAAACCGTATTCCACCCTGCTGCGTGAAGTGAACCCCTTCGACGACGGCGCGAAACTCGGCGCGGAAACCCTCGTCGACATCATGCGGGTCACTGGTAATATCCAGCCACTTGAGCATATAGCCGAACAGTTCGGCTATGAGCTCAAGCGGACCCACTAAGCCACTCCCGTACAATGCCTCCCCAAGCCCAAAGAACCACCATGACGCACACCACCGCCCTATTGCCCCGCCTGTCAGGGCTTTTTCATATCCGTTCTCCCCTTCCCCCAAAAGTCCTCGGCAAGCCGAGGATTTTTCATAGGTACACGTAAGCATGAAAGTTCCCGTACTGGGAGTTTTTCCTGCATGACGCCCAACTGAGCCGGACCATTTCGGTCCATATGCCCATGCGTTCAACGGTACAAAAAAGAGAGGGGTGGCGCCCCGCCTTTTTCCGTTCCCTCAGTGCGGCAAATGCCGCGTCTGCCGCCAGCTTTCCACCGTATACAGCAGCAAGGCCAGCCAGATAAAAATGAACGTCACCAGCGCAGCCGGGTTCAAGGTTTCCCCAAACATGAATATGCCGAGGAAGAACGTGCAGGTCGGGGAAATGTATTGCAGCAGGCCAAGCGTCATCAGGCGCATATGCCGGGCGGCATAGGCGAACATGACCAGTGGCAGGGATGTGACCGGGCCGGCAAGAAACAACAAAAAGCCTTCCCGAACCGTCGGGCTGCAAAGGAAGCCCTCCCCATTCCAATAGAGCCACAGGATCCAGCCGAGCGAAAAGGGTATCAAAACTATCGTCTCAATGAACAAGCCGGGAAGCGCTTCGACGGAAACCGTTTTTCGGATAAAACCGTACAGCGCAAAAGTGAAGGCCAGCGACAGGGCCAGCCACGGAAACTGATTGTGGCCCAAGAAACTCAGCAAGACACCCATACAGGCCAACAAAATGGCTATCCCCTGAAGGCGTGACGGCCGTTCCCGCAAGAAAAGGAAACCGAACAGCACGTTCATAAGCGGATTGGTGTAGTATCCGAGGCTCGTTTCAAGGATCTGTCCGGTACTGATGGCCCATATGTACAGGAACCAGTTCAACCCCACCACACAGGAACTGGCGAACATGGTCAGCGCCACGCGGCGGTTGCGAAAAGCGCTGACGACCTCCGCCCAGCGCCTTGTCAGCATAACGACCGGAAGCAAGCTCACAAACGAAAAAATGATGCGGTAGCACAGGATTTCGAACGGAGCCACGGCATCCAGCATATGCCAGAAAACGACCAGAAAACCCCAGATGAGAAAGGCGCAAAGACCCGCCAACAACCCGAGCGAATTGCTCTTTACGGACGGAACGGCAAACAACGGCATACTCCACCTTCACAAAGACAGCCATCCTGCAAAACAGGATGGCTGTCCACAATACGGCAAAAACGTCCGCGACTAGCGATTGAACGAACGAGCAAACAGATCCGAAATGGCTTTGCGCCCGTTGGCTTCCATGAACCGGGTTCCCGTGGCGGTGAAGTGCGTATGCTCAATGACGGGCTCTTCCACCTTGACCCAAGCGTCGTTCAGCCAGCGATACCAGCCGTCCTGTTCCTGATCGAACACGAGAAGGGGCTTGTTGCAGATCTTGGCGAACTCGGCACCCCAGCCGGTACCGCCCTTGACGGTCTGATCCGGCTGGATGTTGCCCACGACCACGACTTCCTGACCGCTGCTGACCTGCCAGCAAATGGACTGCAGGACCTTGCGGAACAGGGGAGCCTTCGTGAATTCCCGGCCCATAAGGCGGGAAACATAGGTCAGGCTCACATCTTTCAGGGCCAATTCTTCGGAAGTGAGGACGCGCACGCCGCGCTTCCGTTCGATCTGGTGCCCATCAAAGCTGTAGTTCACTTCTTCAATGCCCCAAGCCTCGGCCTGCGCGCCGAAAAACTGCTCGGTTCCGGCGGCCCCGCCGCTGAAAAGAACACACTGTTTCGGATCCAGCATGGATGCTCCTTGGTTGTTCGTCATGCCGGCGCACGACGGATTATACGATGCCGCAATACGGCGTTCCTGCAAAGGCTAACGGGTCACACGCGCCGAGCCGTCGCTTCCGCGCAGTACGCGGACACGTTCACCCGGAGAGAATTGCTGATCGGCGGCCTGAACAATGGACAACTGCTGTCCGTTTTCCAGTTCGACCGTAATTTCGAGGCCATTCTGCTTGGTCAGCGCCTTCTCGCCAGCATAGCCGCCAGCCGCGCCGAGGGCTGCACCCGCGATAGTCGCCAGCGTCTTCCCGCGTCCGCCACCAACCATATTGCCGAGCACGCCGCCGACGACGCCTCCTCCCACTGTCCCAAGGACGGCGGGACGATCTTCCTCAAGCGTAACGGGCTGCACGGAAACCACCGTGCCGTACTGCACCGTTTGAGCGCTGCGCACCTGGCTGCCGGAATAGGTATTGCCGCTGTAGTTGGTGCAACCAGCCGAAAGCATGGCGAGAGCGAGCATGCATACGGCTACATGTTTGATTTTCAGCATAGTAAACCTCCAATCGAAAGTCAGGGGTGAGAACCCTGTACTTTTCAAACTCCTAGCATAATGAGGGCTCAGGGGCAATTCCCTGATGTGCGGTTTCCCCTATGAGATGGGGTGAGAATATGAAGGAAGGGAGCCCCTCTTCTGGAGAGAGACTTCTATTCCCTCCACCGCCCATCTTTCGAAATCCCTAGGCTTTTGATTACGAGGGGTAGCGAGGGAGACATTTACCGATTAAGAAAACGATTCCGTGGCCCCCCCTTTCCTCTCAAATACAGGCCCTCTAAAGCCCTTCTTCGGCAAATCGATGAGGCTTGCGGGAAAAGAGAAGAAGGCGGAGAAAAAGCAAATGATCCGATTAAGGAGCGAACCGGGCGGGTAAAGCTGTAGGAAAAAAAAGCTAGGAGGAAACCCGAGGGGGAGGGGGAGAAACAGCAGGAGGGGCTTGCGCCTAGCCTGGGGCTTGGGGAGGGGTGGTCAGCGGTGAGGATGAGTTCGGGCAAAACAAAGGGCCGTCCTGGATAGGACGGCCCTTTGGAAATAAAGTCTTGGCGTTGTTCTACTTTCCCACGTAAGAGTGCGCAGTATCATCGACGATGGAGAGCTTAACTGCCGAGTTCGGAATGGGATCGGGTGTACCCTCTCCTCCATGAACACCAAGACAAATCTCTATGTGATATTAATTGATAGGGGGTTGGGAAGGGGAAAGTTTTTAAAAAATAAGCCGCTCGGGCTATTAGTACTGGTCAGCTGAGCACGTCGCCGTGCTTACACCTCCAGCCTATCGACCGGGTAGTCTACCCGGGCCCTTCAGCTCTTTCGAGGGGAGAACTTATCTTGAGGCAGGCTTCCCGCTTAGATGCTTTCAGCGGTTATCCCTTCCGCACATAGCTACCCTGCTATGCCGCTGGCGCGACAACAGGATCACCAGGGGTGCGTCCATCCCGGTCCTCTCGTACTAGGGACAGGCCCTCTCAATTCTCCTTCGCCCACAGAAGATAGGGACCAAACTGTCTCACGACGTTTTAAACCCAGCTCGCGTACCACTTTAAACGGCGAACAGCCGTACCCTTGGGACCTGCTTCAGCCCCAGGATGTGATGAGCCGACATCGAGGTGCCAAACCGCATCGTCGATGTGAACTCTTGGATGCGATCAGCCTGTTATCCCCGGCGTACCTTTTATCCAATGAGCGATGGCCCTTCCATTCGGGACCACCGGATCACTAACGCCAACTTTCGTTCCTGTTCGAGATGTCTCTCTTACAGTCAAGCTCCCTTATGCGTTTGCACTCAGCGCCTGGTTTCCGATCAGGCTGAGGGAACCTTTGCATGCCTCCGTTACACTTTAGGAGGCGACCGCCCCAGTCAAACTACCCGCCAGACACTGTCTTTCTCCGGGATAACCGGAAGAAGTTAGGATCTTAAACATGCAAGGGTGGTATTTCAAGGATGGCTCCCCCCATACTGGCGTACAGGGTTCACAGCCTCCCACCTATCCTACACATGCAGGCCCAAAATCCAATGTCAAGCTATAGTAAAGGTGCACAGGGTCTTTCCGTCTTTCTGCGGGTACACGGAATTTTCACCGCGACTGCAATTTCACCGAGTCTCTGGCCGAGACAGTGTGGAGATCGTTACGCCATTCGTGCAGGTCGGAACTTACCCGACAAGGAATTTCGCTACCTTAGGACCGTTATAGTTACGGCCGCCGTTTACTGGGGCTTCAATTCGGAGCTTTGCTTGCGCTGACCCCTCCTTTTAACCTTCCAGCACCGGGCAGGCGTCAGTCCGTATACGTCGTCTTTAGGACTTCGCACAGACCTATGTTTTTAGTAAACAGTCGCCACCACCAATTCACTGCGGCTCCCCGGGGCTTCATATGTTAAACATGTCACCCTAGAGAGCACCCCTTCTTCCGAAGTTACGGGGTTATTTTGCCGAGTTCCTTGGCCAGAGTTCTCTCGAGCGCCTTGGATTGTTCATCCCACCCACCTGAGTTGGTTTGCGGTACGGATTGCTGTGGATAAACTTAGGAGCTTTTCTAGGCAGCATAGACTCAACGGCTTCAGGGCTTGCGCCCACGGACTCGCGTCTCAGATTCGTCCGGCGGATTTGCCTACCGGATATTCCTACACGCTTGCACCGGGATATCCAACACCCGGCCCGCCTATCTTCCTGCGTCCCTCCATCGCGCTACACAACAAGTACAGGAATATTAACCTGTTTTCCATCGGTTACGGCTTTCACCCTCACCTTAGGATCCGACTAACCCTGGGAAGATTACCTTTACCCAGGAAACCTCGGGTTTTCGGCGAATATGTTTTTCACATATTTTATCGTTACTCATGTCAGCATAATCACTTCACTGCAGTCCAGCATGCCTTCCGGCACACCTTCAGCCCGCAGCGAACGCTCCCCTACCCAATCCCCAAAGGGGATTGCCAAAGCTTCGGTACCATGCTTAGCCCCGTTACATTTTCGGCGCAGAGCCATTAGACCAGTGAGCTATTACGCTTTCTTTAAACGATGGCTGCTTCTAAGCCAACGTCCTGGCTGTCTAAACGGTTCCACTACCTTCACCACTGAGCATGGATTTGGAGACCTTAGCTGTTGGTCTGGGCTGTTTCCCTTTTGACGACGAACCTTCGCACCCGCCGTCTGACTCCCGGGATACGATTAAGCGGCATTCTGAGTTTGATAGAGTTTGGTAATCTGGTAGGACCCCTAGCTCTGTCAGTGCTTTACCTCCGCTAATCAATTCCCGAGGCTATACCTCAATATATTTCGGGGAGAACCAGCTATCACCGGGTTTGATTGACCTTTCACCCCTATCCACAAGTCATCCGGAACGTTTTCAGCCGTTGACGGTTCGGTCCTCCACAAGGCTTTACCCTTGCTTCAACCTGCTCATGGATAGATCACCCGGTTTCGGGTCTACTCCAACGTACTAGTCGGCCTATTAAGCCTCGCTTTCACTACGGCTACGCTTTCGCTTAACCTCGCACGGTAGAGTAACTCGCTGACTCATTATACAAAAGGCACGCGATCACTGCAAAAAGCAGCTCTCGCAGCTTGTAGGCAACAGGTTTCAGATTCTATTTCACTCCCCTAACAGGGGTTCTTTTCACCTTTCCCTCACGGTACTAGTTCACTATCGGTCGCTGAGGAGTACTTAGCCTTAGAGGATGGTCCCCCTAGATTCCCACGAGGTTCCACGTGCCTCGCAGTACTCAGGTACCGGCTGCGTCCTTTTCGGTTTCGAGTACGGGGCTATCACCCGCTGTGGCGGAGCTTTCCAGCTCACTTCCTCTGCCTACTCCAGAATCGCGTATGCCGGCCCTACAACCCCGAATGGTCGAAACCACCCGGTTTGGGCTCTTCCCATTTCGCTCGCCGCTACTTTGGGAGTCTCGTTTGATTTCTCTTCCTCCGGGTACTGAGATGTTTCACTTCCCCGGGTTGGCTTCTCTGGGCCTATATATTCAGCTCAGGATGACGGGACATGACTCCCATCGGGTTTCCCCATTCAGAAATCATCGGATCGTAGGATGTTTAGCTCCTCCCCGATGCTTATCGCAGCTTACCGCGTCTTTCATCGCCTCTCAGCGCCAAGGCATTCACCTGTTGCCCTTGATATCTTATTTCTCAAGAACTTTACTATTCCCTTCCCATTCCCCTATTCAATTGTAAATGAGCAGCACCCGCCGGTGTTTCCGGCCGGTGCGACCAGGCCATGCCTGGATGACTGCCGCGAAATCTTCGCGCCAATGACCAATCATGGACCGTACGTCAGCAAGCTTGTGGTGGAGGTAGGCGGAATCGAACCGTCGACCCTCTGCGTGCAAAGCAGATGCTCTCCCAGCTGAGCTATACCCCCCTGATAAGTGGTGGGCCTGGAAAGACTTGAACTTTCGACCTCACGCTTATCAGGCGTGCGCTCTAGCCACCTGAGCTACAGGCCCCTGACGTTTTCTTCTCAAAGAGCATGGCGTTAAGCCCTTGTTCCTTGCAAGTGAAGAGCGAGTTGGGAATTTTTCCTATAAAGGAGGTGATCCAGCCGCAGGTTCCCCTACGGCTACCTTGTTACGACTTCACCCCAATCATCGGCCCTACCGTAGACGGCTGCTCCTCTTGCGAGTTAGCTCACCGGCTTCGGGTAAAACCGACTTTCGTGGTGTGACGGGCGGTGTGTACAAGGCCCGGGAACGCATTCACCCGAGCATGCTGATCTCGAATTACTAGCGATTCCGACTTCATGGAGTCGAGTTGCAGACTCCAATCCGGACTGGGACGCGTTTTTTGGGATTGGCTCCACCTCGCGGTCTCGCTACCCTTTGTGCGCGCCATTGTAGTACGTGTGTAGCCCCAGGCGTAAGGGCCATGATGACTTGACGTCGTCCCCACCTTCCTCCCCGTTGACCGGGGCGGTCTCTCCAGAGTGCCCAGCCTTACCTGCTGGCAACTGAAGATAGGGGTTGCGCTCGTTGCGGGACTTAACCCAACACCTCACGGCACGAGCTGACGACAGCCATGCAGCACCTGTCTTAGGGCTCCCCGAAGGGCACCCCTTCATTTCCGAAGGGTTCCCTAGATGTCAAGCCTGGGTAAGGTTCTTCGCGTTGCATCGAATTAAACCACATACTCCACCGCTTGTGCGGGCCCCCGTCAATTTCTTTGAGTTTCAGCCTTGCGACCGTACTCCCCAGGCGGGGTGCTTATCGCGTTAGCTACGGCACCGAGACATACATCCCAGCACCCAGCACCCATCGTTTACAGCGTGGACTACCAGGGTATCTAATCCTGTTTGCTACCCACGCTTTCGCACCTCAGCGTCAGTTACCGTCCAGGTGGCCGCCTTCGCCACCGGTGTTCCTCCAGATATCTACGGATTTCACTCCTACACCTGGAATTCCGCCACCCTCTCCGGTACTCAAGCCTGGCAGTATCAAAGGCAGTTCCACAGTTGGGCTGTGGGATTTCACCCCTGACTTACCAAGCCGCCTACGTGCGCTTTACGCCCAGTGATTCCGATTAACGCTTGCACCCTCCGTATTACCGCGGCTGCTGGCACGGAGTTAGCCGGTGCTTCCTTTGGGGGTACCGTCAAGCCCTCGCATTATTCACACGAGGGGGTTTCTTCCCCCCTGACAGAGGTTTACGATCCGAGAACCTTCATCCCTCACGCGGCGTCGCTGCGTCAGGCTTTCGCCCATTGCGCAATATTCCCCACTGCTGCCTCCCGTAGGAGTCTGGACCGTGTTCCAGTTCCAGTGTGGCCGGTCATCCTCTCAGACCGGCTACCCATCGTTGCCTTGGTGGGCCGTTACCCCGCCAACTAGCTAATGGGACGCGGACTCATCCTTAAGCGATAGCTTGCAAGCAGAGGCCATCTTTCCCCCCAACGATAAAATCGGGAGCGTATTCGGTATTAGCGACCGTTTCCAGCCGTTATCCCCATCTTAAGGGTAGATTATCCACGCGTTACTCACCCGTGCGCCACTTTACTCGCCCCGAAGGACTTTCACGTTCGACTTGCATGTGTTAAGCACGCCGCCAGCGTTCAATCTGAGCCAGAATCAAACTCTCCAGTTGATTGAAAACAACTAGCTTGCCCATATCTCTATGGGCTAAAACTCAAAGTTTCTTATTCCCAACTCGCTCTTCACTTGTCAAAGAACCAGAGGCCGTTGCCTCAGCCGCTGCGTTTCCGTCAGCGGCGAAGCGGGAACTTACCCCGCCCGGTCCAGCTTGTCAACAACTTTTTTTCGAACCCCGAAGTTTTTTTTCGGAGCGCGCCGCGAGGATTTCTCCCCGGCGCAGAAGCGGGAACTTATCCCGACCCCTTCTCGCTGTCAACCGCTTTCTTCTGCTTTTTTCAAAAAACTTGTTCGCCCCGCCGTCCCGGCCTCTCGGCCCTGCCCGGCTCAGCGAGACATTCCGTCCCGCAGCGGCGAGAACGGGTTATGCACCTCCACGCCGCCTCTGTCAACGACTTTTTATTTTTTTTCTGATTTTTTTGCCCCACACTCCCCGTTTCTACCGTGTTTTCGCTCCGGTTAGAGCACCAAAAAATTGTTACCTTGAAATTCCCCCTCAAGAGTATCCGGCTTTGCCTCCAAAAGGCCGCTTTTCGGCATTCGGACAACGAAAAAGCCCCCCGCAAATCCGGCGGAGGGCTTTCCAAGCATTCTGGTGTCCGGCAAGTTACTGGATACGGACTTCCACGGTCGTGTTGTTGATTTTGACGACCTTGGCCGACACCGGGGCGCGGGTCAATTCAAATACAAGGCGGGTGCTCTCTTCATGGTGTCCCAGACGGATGCCCGAAATCCAGAGATCCTTGGGCACGCGCGGGAGCTGGATGCCCCAGTTGCCCTGAAGGTCCACGACATAACGGTTGGGGTCCTTGAGGAGCAGCGTCTTGGTCTTGATCGGGGCCGCGCCGGTCATGCGGAAGACCACGCTCTTGCCCAGCTCAAGCCGGGTCGCGGTGATCGCGGTCTGCCCCGCCGCCAGCTTCGCGGGGGCCTTGGTGGTCAGCACCACCACGCCTTCCTTCGCCTGTTCCTTTTCCTGCTTCGGTTCGGAAACCTTCGGCTGCGGCTTTTCGGCGGGCTTTTCCGCCACGGCCTTCTCAGCCTTCTTTTCCTGCTGAGGGGCCTTTTCCTCGGCTACGGGCTGCTTCGGCTTTTCCGTAAACGTATCGGCAGGCGCAATTTCACCCATCGGGGCCGGTGCGGGCTTTTCCGCCGAGACAGCGGGATCGGCTGCGGGAGCCGCCGTTTCGGGCGTATCCTTACCCGCCGGAGTTTCCTCATCGGGCGGGATCGCGGACATATCAAGCGGGGCCGCACTGCCGCGCAGCGTCCCGTTGTCGAGAGGAACCAGAACTCCGCCCTTATTCCCTTCCGAATCGCCCAGGGAAGGCAGCTTGGGAAGAGCGGGCATATCCTTCGAAAGGGAGCCCGTCACCATCTGGCCTTCGCTCGGGGGTTCATCCTGAACACGGAATTCCAACGCCGCGAGCACGGCGAGAGAAAGCATAAAAACCCCAATGATAAGCAGGGTTCTTGTACGATTCATGCGTCCAACGCTCCTTATTAAAAACCAAGGCTCCCGCTTCTGGAAAACGGATCCGAGCGTATCGTCCCTTCCCCGCGTCAACCTTGGAAAAATCACCGAAAGCCTGCGCCTCCGGCCTCTATGGAATGGAAACAGGGATACGCTTTTCCACACAAAATGCAATGTCCCCAAAGGGGAGCCGGAGTATGCCCGCGTAAAGAAGCATACTCCGGCCGGGCGTCATTCATCCATGAGAACTTACTTGGCGGACTTTTCCGGCAGCAGTGAGGCAAGGATGCCTATGGCCAGCAGCCCGATGACCACACCAAGGCTGATCAGCGGGGAAATGTGCACGATGCCCACCACGTCCAGAAGCATCTTCACGCCGATGTACGCGAGGATGATCACTACGGACTTTTCCAGGTGGCGCAGGTAACGCTTTCCGGCGGCGAGCAGGAAATACATGGACCGCAGGCCGAGGATGGCGAACACGTTGCTGGTATAGACGAGGAAGGGGTCGTGCGTGACGGCGATGATGGCCGGGACCGAGTCGAACGCGAACATCACGTCGGACACTTCCACCACAAACAGGCACAGGAACAGCGGCGTGGCCTTCCAGATCAGCTTGCCGGTAGTATCGGGGGCCTTCACGAAGAAATCGTGGCCGCTGAGCTGGTTGTGCACGGGGATGAAGCGTTTGGTGTACCGGACGGCCCAGTGCTCGGAGTAGTCGACGATTTCTTCCTTCTCGCCGCTGTGCATGGACTGCCACATCTTCCACGCCGTCCAGAGCACGAAGATGCCGAAACTCGCCAGCGCGTAGGGGCCGAACATCGCCACCAGGGAACTGCCCGCCGCCACGAAGATCAGGCGCAGGACCAGCGCGCCGAGGACGCCGTAGTACAGAACCCGGTGCTGGAACGCGTCCTTCACCGCGAACGAACTGAAAATGGCCATGATGACGAACAGGTTGTCCACTGAAAGCGACTTTTCCAGCAGGTACCCGGTCAGGAAGAGCTGAACCTGTTCAGAGCCGAAGCTATATCCGATGTACCCTGCGAACACGAGCGCGAGGCCCACCCAGATACAGCTCCAGATGGCGGCGTTACGGGCGGAAACGGGCTTATCGGCCTGATGCGCGTGCAGGTCGCACCACAGACAGACGATGATGAGGACACAGAAAAGGACAACTTCCGTCACGGAATGCTCAACGACCATCGGAACCTCCGCAGGCGCGCCCCTTCAGGACGGGAAGAAGAGCGAACATCATGTTTTACTCCTTGTTGCGTTTGGTCGCCGGAGAAAACAAAAAAGACCCTCCGGCAACATGTGCCGTGAAGGTCTCACTCATCAAGTCAAAGCTTGATGGTAACGCCAGGCCGAAGCCATGCTGTTGACGTTACCCGGGTCTCAAGAACCCAGTTACTCCCCTTTACGTGGGAAGAAACATACAGCAGCCAAGCACCGTTGTCAACGGTTTCACCCCCGCCCCGAAACCTTCTCACGGCCTTCCGCCATGAGAAACACCCTGAACGGGAAGCCCGTATGCCCAAAAGCCGAAGGGGAAGCGTGGAAAACACGGCGGAAGGGAAGCCGTTTCAAAAAAGGCTCCCCTTCCGCTTCCGCCTTTAATCCGCGACCACAAAGTTGCCGGGATACTGCCTGTTCAGCTCGTCCGAGAGATCCTCAGCGCGGTTCAGCGAGTTGAACGGCCCGGCCTGCACACGCCAGAGCCCCAGAGAAGGCGCGTAGAACGCCCGCCCGCCGAGATTCCGGTTTTGCAGCCGCCGCACAAGATCCTGAGCCGAGGCTTGGCTGCTCAGCGCGGCGATCTGGATGTAGAAGCTCCCGTTCATATCGCCGGGGGACGCGCCGCCAAAGGTTTCGATCGCCTCGACACGGACACGCGCCGTACCCGTGCCGATCATGCCCAGTTCCTTCGCGCTCGCATACGAAAGATCGATGATCCGATCCCCGACGAACGGTCCCCGGTCGTTGACGCGCACGACGATGGACTTTCCGTTCCTCAGATGCGTGACCCGCACCTTGGTCCCGAGCGGCAACAGTTTGTGCGCGGCGGTCATCGCATACATATTATAGCGTTCGCCGTTGGCCGTGGTTTTTCCGTGAAAATCCCTGCCGTACCACGAGGCGACCCCGTCTTCCCTATACCCGTCCGCCGACAGATAGGGCCTGTAGGTTTTTCCCCGCACCGTGTACGTCTTCGTCCCCCGCGTGCCGGACCCTCCTCCGCCGTAATCCATCAGCCCGCAGCCCGCCAAGGAAAAAGACAAAACGGCAAGGGCGGTAATACGGCAAAAAGAGGCGAAAGTGAAGGATATTGTACGCATAGCACCTCTTGGTTCTTGGGTTTCGTGTCCCTACTCTGCCATAGTTCCGCCCATTCGCCAAGTTCCGTCCTCCCCCTTCTGCACTTTTGATCCTCCACACATACATGGAAAGCGCACTGCCCTCGGAAGGTGAGGAGGCCACAGGAAGGGCTCCTCCATTGGACGGTTAATCCATTCAGAAAAGTTCCTATTTACGATAATACGGGTTTTCTTTTTCCGAAAAAAAATTCCTCCCTTTGCGGTTTCCAACAGGCCGTTCTTATCCGCCATGATCATTGAAAAATCATGTAGAGAAAAATATGTACAGTTTTTTAAACCTGATAGCGAAAAAACAACAAAACCATCCGCTATCCCACCGTAACCGCTCCTTTTTGTAGCTGATTGGCTGAGGCGTCCTCAAAAAAATCCAACGACTCGACAGCTTTTGCCCGGGATGCTAACGTGCTTCCTTCTTTCCGCAATGACATCACGACCGGGGCGCCCCCCCTCTCCTCCGCTATGCATACGGCCCCTGTAAACAAGGAATCCTTCATGACGCTCAAACCTTCGTATTTGTCTTTCAGCGCAGCAAAAAGGCTTGCTCTTTTCTCCCCCCTCCTTTGCCTCCTTCTCCTCACCGCCTGCGCTCCACAACAATCCGGCTTGCAGCACCACCAGTATTCCATCGTCCGCTATCAGGATTCCTTGACGGCCCTGCATGACTATCGCCCCCCGACACGCGAAGCGCTTTCCTACACGGCCCGCCGCGAACTCCAGACAGCCGGCGCCGCCGTCAGCCAGAACGGTTCCAACGTCCGCTTCACTCCCATCCCCGATGAAGAATTCGACGACGGCGACATTGAAGTCACGCCGGAACTGCTCAAGGAACCGTCGCTCTACCCGGCTCTTTCGCTCATCCAGCCCATCAAGGAAACTATCCGGGTCACGTCGTCCTTCGGCCCCCGCAAGCATCCCGTCAAACGCAGGCGGCTCATGCACGCGGGCGTGGATATCGCCGGAAACCGCGGGGAAAAAGTCGTTGCTTCCGCGCCCGGCAAAGTCGTGTACAGCGGCCGCAAAGGCTCCTATGGCCTGACCATCGACATCGATGCCGGAAAAGGCGTCACCCTGCGTTATGCCCATCTGGACAAACTCGGAGTCCGGAAAGGCCAGAAGGTCAAGCAAGGCCAGTATATCGGCAATCTCGGCAGGACCGGGCGGGTTACGGGCCCTCACCTGCACTTTGAAGTGCGGCTCCGCGATAAGCCGATCAATCCGATGCAGTTCCTCACGCACGAACACCAGTGGGCATCAAACACAGGAACCAAACAGCGCAAACGCAGCGGCAACCTTTGATCCACCCTTCCGGGGGGCGGCTCCGATGAAGGGGCCGCCCCTTTTTCTGTATCAGAGCATGGTTGAAACCTTGCGCGCTTCATCATAAAAAAGCGGCACGCACGGTGTTCGGAAGCGCACCTCACGGTGTACGGCGTTTTCCCCATCCCTCTCCGGCGGGGAAGAACAACAGGCAAGGCCCCATCCCCTCCGCAGACCAGACCATTCCCCCGAATTCCCTCCAAACAGTTCAAGGATGCCCCATGAGCGCATACAGCCTTCCTGTACTCATGTACCATTACGTCAGCAGCTTTCCGGGGGCCATCGCCGTCAGCCCGGAACATTTTGAAGACCAGTGCCGAGGCATGGCCGAACACGGCTGGCGCGGGATCGGCCTTGATGAAGCGGAGGCCTTTCTGCTGAAGGGCGCACCGCTGCCGCCGCGCTCCCTGCTGATCACCTTTGACGACGGGTACCTGGACAATTACGTCTACGCATGGCCCATCCTGCGGAAATACGGGCACAAAGGCGTCGTCTTTGCCGTCACCGAACGGATGGAGGCCGAAAAAAAATGCCGCCCGACCCTTGCCGAAGTCTGGGAGGGGTTGCCTCCGTCCAGCCTCCCTCCCGTGGATGCGCCCATGCACGACACCCCCTTCGGCTATCAGGTACGCCGCGATATGTTCTTTTCCTGGGAAGAAGCCCGACACATGGAATCCAGCGGCGTCATGGCCGTGGCCGCGCACTCCGCCCGCCACCTCGCCGTTTTCGCCGGCCCGGAATGGGGCCCGGTGAACCGCCACGACAGGCACCAGAAGCCCGCCTCCGCACTGGAAGCCGCCGGGCAACGCTTCCACGTCCCCGGAACGCGGACGAACACGTTCAACGCGGTCGACTTCCCCGAAGTCTGGGGCCTGCCCCGCTTCAAAGAACGCCCCTTCCTGTACAGCCGGGCATTCATCCCTTCCCCTGATCTGGTCGCCGCCGTGCAGCGCCTCGTGCCGCAAGAACCGGCGGAGGCCCGTACTTTCTTTCAATCGGCGGGAAATGTAGCCGCGCTGGAAACGCTTGTAGCGGGATTTTCCCCGGATCGATTGGGTACGCTGGAGAGCGAAGCGGCCCGCCGCAGCCGTGTGCACGAAGAACTGGGCGCCTGCGCGGAAACGCTCCGCCGGGAACTGGGGCATCCTGTGCGCTCGCTGTGCTGGCCGTGGGGAAGCGGGTCCGAGGTTGCGCGGGAAGAGGGGAGGAAAGCCGGATTTTCCGTATTCTTCACCACCCGCATGGGAGCCAACCCGCCTGCCGCGCCCGAGGCCGTGCACCGCTTCAAAGTACGCGACGCGGGGTGGAGCTGGCTCAGGCTCAGGCTGGAAATCTATTCGAGGCCGTGGCTGGCCCGCCTGTACGGGGCGTGCCGGATCTGATCTCTAACCTCTGGACAAAACGGCTTCCGGATGTCATGTCTGCCGCAAAATCATTCGGAACAGGATTTCCCATGTCATACTTCGTCCGTTTTCTCCTGCTGTGCTGTACCGTTGCGCTGGCGATACCCACGTACGCCAACGCCCTGAACGAGCGCGACGCCGTGGTTTCCCGGCAAACCGGCAAGCTTCAGATTCGGGTCCATTACCCGATAACCGGCAATGCCCGCGTGGATGCCGATGTGGCCGACTGGGCGCATCAGGCGGTGGACACGTTCCAGAATACCTATGGCGAAGAACCGGATCTGGGCGTGCCCTACGAACTCGAAACGACCTACAGCACGACCCGTTCCACGCCGTCCGTCCTTTCGATAGTCTGGAAGACCGCCAGCTATACCGGCGGCGCGCACGGCAACCTGGAAATCACCACGACGACCTATGATATGAAGAGCGGCGCGCTCATCGATTTGTATGACGTATTCGAAAATCTGGATACGGCGCTCGACGTCATGAGCCGCTACTGCACCAAGGCCCTGACCAAATCCCTCGGCGACATGTACAACGACGACATGCTCCGCAGCGGCACCGCCCCCGAAGCCGAAAACTTTTCCAGCTTTGCGCTCACGCCCGAGGGCATACGCATTTTCTTCCAGCCGTATCAGGTGGCTCCGTGGGCCGCCGGGTCGCAGGTCGTGGACATCCCCCTCGACGCGCTGGCTGACGCCGGGCCGCGCCTTTCGCTCTGGGGCAAATAACACCGTTCCGTCAAGCGTATCCTTTCCTTACCCCACACCTCATCGTGCTGAAACAGGGCCCCCCGCCATGTTTTCCAAGCCAGGGCCGCTCCACGCAAGGGCGGCCTGACTTTTTCCTGCAGCCCAAAAGAGAAAGGCGGGAACATCGCTCCCGCCTTTCTCTAAAACGGCACAGACCGCCCGCTCGATAGTCTCGGGGACCTTTGAAAGCTGTACCGTTTCAAAGGTACTCCATTCCCGTGAGCGGAACCCGTCGGTGCCGAAGCCCGGCAAAGCCTTACGCGTTGCCGTCCTTGGCCTGCTGCAAGTCGGCGAGGAACAGCTCGCACCATTGATCGAAATTCTTCGGGTCCTGATCCAGCGCTTCCACGTTGTCGTTGAGCCACTGGTGGAAACGCCCCACCATATTCTGGAATTCGTTGTGCTCCAGCACGGCGAGGCTCTGTTCCCCAAGCGAGGACCGCGCATAGCCGAGGACGGCGGAACAGGCCATGTCCGCATCCACGATGGTCCCGTTGAGCTGGGCGATCAACCCCTCGTATTCGGGGTAATCCTCCACAAGTTCGCTGACCGTCTCCGCGGGGATCTGGATGCAGAAATCCCCTTCCTCGTCTTCCTCAATCCAGGAAAAACGGAGCCATTGTTCAAAAATAACGGCATTGAGCAGAGTGGACATCGCCCCTTTCATTTCATCGGAAAGGGCTGAAGATGGCGTGTTCATGAAAACTCCTTAGAGGGAAATATCCTTTACTATGGTCACCCGGGGCCCCAAGGTCAAGGGTTTCACCGGAATCCGGCGGGCGTTTTCTTTTTCCGCGAAAAAGCACATACATAATTTATTCCAATAAGTAACGAACATCCTGCACCAAACAGCTTGGTGCAGACGGCAAAAAGCGTCTTCCCAACGCCTCAAAAAAGTGAGCATCGGTATGCTGTGTGAATGCGAAACTCCCCCTCTCGGTTCGCGCCGTGATATGCCTCCATCAGAGCACACCACCGGTAGGGAAATTTTTTTGTTTAGACGGTGTGCTTCACTCGATCCATGACCTCAGCTCGCTTCGCGTTATTGAAACGCTCCACCGTGCCGACAAGGTACCCGGTGATGCGCCGGATACGCTCGAACTTCACACCCTCGCCTGCCTTCCCGCCTTCAACGCGGAATCCATTCCACGTCCTGCCTGATTCGCATTCCCCAATCCTGCTCATTCCTGCCTCCTCAACTCCGGCGGCGACTGCCTGCCCTCCCTCTCGCTCTCATAACTGCTTTTGCAGTGTTCCCTCTGCCAGAAGAACAGCCCGTCCACCACGCACCGGGGCCATGCCCTCACCCCGTCCCGCGCCCAGCGGTAACAGCGCGAGGACAGGGTTTCGTCCGGCCAGCCGCCGAGGAGCGTATTGAGGAGCTGGTCGACGGCGATCAACGTTCGCTTTCCGTACGTCATGCTTCTCCCCCGCCTGGCATGGAGATGTTGACGGTGATGCCCTGCACATCTTCCAGCGTCGTACAGGCATCAAGCCGATCTTCCAGTGCCTGCCGCTGGCCGATGATGGAGCCGGAAGCCACGGCAAAGGCGTCGGCCTTGGCAAGCACCCTCTCCACAAGGTCGGGCAGCGGAATGCCCCGAGCCTGCGCCAATGCCGAAAGAAGCGGCGTTGAAGCCGTAGGGTCGGCGGCATAGGCGCGGGCCTCGGATTCCTGCTTGTCGAACGTGCTGATCTCCCGGTCCGGATATGTCGCCGTGAGTGTGCCTATGGCCCTGTCCGCAGCCGCGTTGATTTCGGAGAGCTTGGCAGCCTTCACTTCCTCAAGCGTCGGTACGGGCGGGACGTAGGGCTGCTCCTCGGTCACGCATTCGGGGTGCGCCTCGGCGTAGGCGAACACGGCGTCCCACTCTTCCGCGAATTCTGCAGCGTATGGGTAGACGTGGTAGGGCATTCCGTTTTTCGTGATGACGTAGGAATCATCAGCGGTTCGGTAGATGATTTGTCCGTAATCCATACTTTCCCCCTTATGCGACTCTGACCGCATACCACCAGTCGTGCGGGATAGAAGTTCCGCCAGCGACGGTCATGAAATCAACCTTTCCATTTATCGACGTAATCACTCTCCATGTCCCTCCGCTGGGGACAGTTTGATTATTGCGCCCGAACCATACTCCCGAGACTGCGGTGGATATGTACGCGCTGTTCGCATAGTTCACGCTGAAATTAGCGGGATTGTAGACGTACATATTGGTTCCGTCATTGCCACCCCACAGCCAACCGGGTTGGCCTCCCTGTCCCGACCAATACCAGCTTGTATCGACGCCCCCTTCCCTGCGGAGCTTGTTTGCCGCAGTTGCATACGGGACATCACAATCAACAACGGCTCTCGTTCCGTTTTGCTTCATAAAGGAAAATATGCCGTCGCTTCGCAGCGCAAGCAGGCCCGCAACTCTATTCGCCCAATGAAAGCCGATTGTCGGAGCATAGGCTATGTCTGATTGCGCATTCCCTACGCCTCCATTTTCCCGTATTTCGAGAGCGCCGGTTACATACCGTGAACTCGCATCGGCATTGTAGTTCCCTCGAAGGCCACCGATGCGCCCGCTCATTACGCCGCCGGACAAAGATAATTTGCCATTCGCCGCAGTGACCCCGGCAGTCCCCCGGTCATAGGCCGTCTTCACGGCCTTCGCGGACGCCGCCGTCTTCGAATCCTCCAGACTCACGCTGTCCGAAATCTTGGTGAGCGCGGGCTTGTACTCCCCGCCTCCGGTCAGGAAGCTTTCATGCTGCCCGGCGGCTGCGGGCGGAACAAGGCCGGACGTCCCGGCGGTCGATACCGTCGCGCCCTGCATCTCGGGTACGGAGATGATGCCGTTGGTGACGCGAATGCCGTCACCAACTTTGTTTCCTGAAAGCAACTGTTGCCAAGCGCTCCATGTCGTTCCTGTCGAATTTTGAACAGTCCTCCACGTAACCGTGCTACCGGATATCATGATCTGAAAGATGCGCCCATTCTGTCCCAAAGTACCAGCTACAATAAGAGAACCGATGGAAGCTCCGGAGATATTGAGAGGCAAAGAAGGACCGTTAGTGGGATTCCCCGTTATTCTATAGTTTCCCGGAGTTGTAAGCGTATTAAAGTCCAGATTTGGCATCTCTTTAGCATCTCCAATCTGTCCCCGCGCGCTCGCCAGATCCCCGAGATCCCCCTCAATCGCCACGTCTTTCACGGTGATCGCGCCGCCCGCGTCGGCCCGCGTGGTCTTCCCGTCGACCTTCGCCAGCCCCGCGCGGCTTTCCGACGCATACCCGACATTGGCGAGATCCTGCGCCTCGTCGCGGGCCGCTTCCGCCGCTATGCGGTCGGATTCGGCGGATTCGGCGGAAAGGGCCGCCGCGTTCTTCGAGGCAAGGGCGTTCGTCTCGCTGACTTTCGCGTTGTCTTCCGAAACCTTTGCGGCCCCCGCCGAGCCCGAGGCTTCACCCGCCTTCCTTTTCGCCACCTCTTCCGAGTCGTGGGCGTTCCGTTCGCTCAGAGCCGCCGCGTCGACGCTGGCGTTCACATCCACGGCGAACTGGTTCAGCGCGGGGATCAGCGTCTTGTTCAGATCCTCGTTGACCATCTTCTTCTGCGCTTTCAGGCTGTTGAACGTCAGCACGTCAAACCGTTCCTGATCGCCCACAAGTCTGTCCGGCGGTTCCGGGAGATCCGAAATCTTGGGAAGCTGCTTTACTGCCATTATTTCAACCCCTGTATGTCAATGGTCATGCTCACTTCATTCGGCCCGATGACGGTTGCGTTCCAATCCTCAAGCCAACCCCAGACAGTCAGCGACTGGTAGGAGCCGATGCCCTCGTTGTCGTCCCCGAGCCACAAGGCAGGAAGGCCGTGCATCCGGGCGAGGATTTCCCGCACGCTGTCCAGCCGGGACGGGTGCAAATACAGCGGCAGGCTCGTGCGCTTGGCGTTGGCCCGCTTGACCAGCCGCGTGTTGCCGAACTCGTCGGAGTCCTTTCTGGAATAGTCCCGGATGCCGAGCCGGGTATTGTACTGTGTCGTACCGATAGGCCACGCCTGCCCCGCGATGACCTGCCCGAGCGCCGGGCCTCCCTCCTGCGTGAGCGTGACCTCAAGCGTGGCCACGGGCGACATGGGAATGTTGGTCACGGCCTGATCCACGATGCGCTCAAGGGGCAGGAAGTAGTATTTCCAGTAGCCGTCCACGTCTTTCAGCGTATTCACCGTGCGGTCGTACATGACGAGGCCGTCGCCGTCCTTCACCACGGCCCGGATGCTGGTAGCCTTGAAGTTCAGGAGTGCGAACGCCGTACAGCGGTTGAACGTCACCGTAAACGTCAGCGTCTCGGCGTCCATCGGGGCGACGGTCTGCGTTGAGACATACTGATCGAGCATTGCGTAACGGTTCGTCGGCCCCATGAGCCGCCACGCCGCATCCGTCCCTTCGCAATTCTGGTCAGGCCGCTTGCCCGTGCTGGCGGTCACGGCCTTGTAGACCCTATGCTCATGGATGACGGAATCCCCGATCTCATAGGCTGTGCCCGCGTTCCACGCCGGGGCGTCGTTTTCCGGCACGGTGCTGGACAGCAACCGGATGGCCTGTGGCTCTATGAGCTTCATGCCCGCACCCCCGGCATCCCCTCGGCGTCCCACGCTTCAACCATGTCGGACGTGCGGCGGGAAAATCTGGCGATCTCGGACATGGAAATGAGCATGTCCCGGCGAAGCTGGTAGACTTCCCGCCGCAACGCCTTGACCTCCGCATCGCTTCCCGAATCGGTGTCAGCCGCCCGGGGCGTCACGCTGCGGAACAGCGCCGCCGTATCCGCCGCCGTGTAGACGCGCCCCGGCTGCGAGAAGTTCACCAGTTCCGGCCCTTCCTCGCCCACCACCGCCCACCCCGGCATGGCAAGCCCGCCCCGGGCGAACGCCTTCACCCCTGCCTTTTGCCCGGCGGCGTCAAGGAGCGGCTTCAAGTCGGCAATCTGCTTTTCAATCTCCTCAAGCGTGGCGCTCTGGCCCTGAAGCTGCTTGAGCGCCGCGTTCTGGACATCAAGCTGGCCTTGCAGCGCTTCAAGTTGCTTGTCGGCTGCGGACACCTGCGCGCCCGCCGCGTCCTGCGCGGACTTCAACTGTGCGTTCACCGCGAAGAAAGCGTCGAGGTATTCCTCTTCCGTGCCCGCCGTCTGTTTCACGAGGTCGAGCAGGGAATTGCCCACGCCCGCAAGCTGGCCCGCCGCGTCGGAGTCGCCGCCAAGCGCAAGCCCGGACAGCCGCCGGAATTCGGCCTGCACCGTTCCGAGGCGGTTCTCCGCGTCGAGGTTGGCGCTCCCGGCAAACAGGTTGTACCGGGATTGACCAAGGCTCTTGTCGAGCCCTTCCCATGTGCTCTTGAGCGTCTTCGCGGCGGAAAGCTGCTCGTTGATGGCGTTGATCTGCTCATGTATCGCCTGTTGCTGAAGCTGGACCCGCTGCTGTTCCAGCGCATCCATCTGCGCCTTGAGCGAATCGTATTCGGACTTTGCGGCGTCCTGCGCGGCCTTTGCGGTTTCGGCGGCGTGGAGCTTCAACAGTTCCGCCACCTGCGCGGAGCCTTCCCCGAACTGTTGGATCGTCTCCCGCAACTCGTTGGCCTGTGAGATAGCCCGTCCCACCTCATCGGCATTGCCGTTCACCGCCGCCCACCGCTGCGCGACGGACTGGTCGAACGAGCGCAGCATTTCCTCCGTGGCCTGTTTCACCACCTCGGCGCGCATGGCCTCCACCTGCGCAAGCTGCGATTCCGTCGCCCCGATGATCTCAAGCGCCTTCTTGCGCTGGTCCACGGCCTCATTCGCCGCCTTCACCGCCTGCGCGTAGGCCGAAAGCGGGTGCAAGGACTCGTCCAGTGACTCGATCACGTTGTCGATGTAAGCGTGCCTGTAGTCCTCCATGAGCTTCCCGGCGTAATCGGCATTCACACCAAGCGACCGCATGGACTCCGTCCATTCGTCCAGTTGCGCCCGTGCCGCCTTCGCCTGCTGCTCCATCTCCGATAGCGGTTCTTTGATGTTCGCCGTGGCTTCCGTTACCGTATTGATGGCGTTGATGGCCTGAATCGCCTTATCCAGCCCTTCCGTGGACGACAGATCCACGGCCAGCATCGAGGACAGATCCGTTCCGACCATTGCCCGCTGGAGCGCGTTCAGCATAACGCGCTGGATATCTTCCCCGGCGGTATTGATGACCTCCTGAAGCTGTTCCTCGTCATGGAACTGGAAATTCCACGTGCTCGGCCCGTAGTCGCTGACGCCCTTACGTCCCGCCGTGGAGCCGCGACCGAAGCTGACCGTCTCGGCGTTGAGCCGGGCAAGGACCTGCGCCTGATACTCTTCCGGCAACGCTTGCGCGAACCCCATAATTGAGCTGGCCGTGGTGTTGGCCACCTCGCCAAGCCCCTTGAAAATCCCGGCCGCATCGGAAACGCTGGCCCGGTCAGTCCATGCCCCTTGCGTCATGAGGGCTTCCCAGTCCGAGCCAAACAGACTGGCGTCGACAACATTGGTGTAGACGGAAGGATGTGTTTTCTTCCCGCCGCCGAACAAAGACGATGCCAGCCCGCCAAGAGCCGCGCCGATGACCGTGCCAACCACAGGCACTGCGCTGCCGAGCGTCGCGCCAAGGGCCGTACCGGACAACGCGGCGCTGGCGCCCCATGCGCCAAGCCCCGCTCCAAGGCCGCTGGTAATGCCGCTGTACTTGTTCTGGGGAAGCCCCAACGCCCCGCCGAGCAGAGAATACCCGAGCGAACCGAGGCCCCCGTACATGAGCGCGGAACCGAGGGAAAGGCCACTGGCGAGATTGCCGCCGCCCATAGTTGGGCCATACAAGCCGGAAATGCCGGGGGCCGTACCGGGAAGCTCGTAACTCAAGAAACTGGAAACCCCCGATGTCCACGAATCGGGCAAAAGGCTGGAGAACGGCAAATTGCCGAGTCCTATTCCACCGGAGCCACCATTGCCCCCCGCCGCATACGCCACCCCGCCCGTGCCGAGCATACCGGACACCACACCAGCAATCTGAACCGTGATGGGCCGGGTGATCGCCATATGCATCAAATCGGCAAGGAACGACGCGAACACGGAACGGAATGAAGACAGGGACACCTTGCCAGTCTCGATCATCTGCTCCCATGCCGATTTCCAGCCGGAATCCATGCCGGAGAACAGGCCACGGAAAGCGTCGTTCATTGACTTGGCCTGATTCGAGGCCTCGACCTGATAGTCGCGCAAGGCCACCTGTGCGCCGTCCATCGCCTCGCGGCTGGCACGCTGGATCTGGTCACGCTTCCATTCTTCAAGGCGTACCAGCTCCTCGGCGGCGTTCTCTCCGGCTTCTATGGCCTTCCGGTACTCTTCCGCCTGCTTCGAGATGGATTTTGACACGGCTTCAGACGACAGGCCCACCATGTCGGCATATCGCTTCTCAAAGTCGAGACGGAGATCGGCATATTTTTTATCCTGTTCGCCGCGCTTGGCTTCCACCTCAGCCAGCTTCTGAGTCGTCTTTGCGGCGTCCTCACGAAACTTGAGGCCCTTCCACTCTTCCGCCTGCGCAACGGTGAGTTTCTTGGTGGCCACCATGCGGGCGGCATCGGCTTCAATGGCAATTTGAGTTTGCTTGGATTGCTCCCGGATTTTCTCCGCCATCTGGTCAAAGGACTTGGCGGCAGGGATATTCGCGGCCTCCAACGCCTCTACGGATTTCCGCAGCTCATCAAGATTGGTGGCCGACAATGCCGCTTTTTTCGCGGCATCTTCAGCGGATTTCATGCCTTTCTTGTTCAACGCTTCGAGCTGACGATCATATTCTGCGTCAACCTTCAAAAGCTCTTTTTGAAGACCAGAAAAATCCTGTCCCTGTTGCTGGTACAAAATCATTTTTTTGGTAAGAGCTAACACCGTTTCGTCATAATCTTTATTCAATGCGGCGATTTTACTTTCAGTAGTATTCTTAAGAAAATCTGCCGTCCTAGCCTCCCCTTCTGCAAGAATTTTATTCGCTTCCTCCTGTACTGATTTCATTTTTTGGGCATCTGCTAAAACAACTTTTTCGTATTCTCTGAATATTTCTTTCTGTTCTTCAGTATACTTTTTAACTGTTTCACCAAATGGGACACCCCACATGGGCATTGTCGTAGCCTTTTCCCAGCCCGCAGCCTCCATCCTTTTCTCAAGCTCTTGTTCTCGTTGTGCGGCATTGGCCTTACCCATAGCATCTGTAATAGCATTAATAGCCGTGATGATAGGGCCGTTGTCCATCACCGTCGCTTTGAACAAATTCCATTCCGTGCTCAGGCGGTTCACCGCCCCCTGTGCACCTTGTGCGGCCTGTTCCGCCGCTGGCCCGAACTCATCCTTCAGAACGGCGGCTAGCTTGGGAAGCATATCTTCCGCAGTGACCTGCCCTTTCTTGAGCATATCGTCGAGCTGTGCGGTGGTGAAGCCCATAGCCTTCGCCGCAAGATTGAAAGCACCGGGAAGGCGTTCACCCAACTGCCCGCGCAGCTCTTCCGCCTGCACCTTCCCTTTGCTGATCATCTGCCCTAGCGCGAGGAATACGCCGTCCATCTGTTCTGTGCTCAGGGACAAAGCGGCACCGGCTTGGGATACGCCTTCAAAAATGCCGTTCAGATCTTTTTGGAGCGCGCTCCCCTTCCCTGCGGCAAAGAACCCTTTGGCCGCTTCTGCTGTCGACTGGAATTCGAGCCCGAGCTTGTTGCTGATCTCATAGATGTAATCGAGTTGGGAGACAGCCCCTGAGGTGGAGCCTTCAATGGTGGTGTATGATTTAACTAGCCTGTCCATTTGCAGCGAGGCGTCAAAACAAGCTTTTCCGGCATAAATCGCCGCCGCGCCGATGGCCATGACCGGAACGGCGGCGGCCTTCGCGCCGCTCCAAAGCGTAGACATAGCCCCGGATGTATCGCCCAACTGCACCCGCAATTTAGCAAGCTCAAGCGTGGATAGCCCGGCGTTCTTCTGTAGATACTCAAAAGCCCGGTTCGCAGTCGCGGCGGCCTGAGACTTGAGCATGGAATTGGTCAGGCCTTCAAGCTGCTTCGAGCTGACCCCGGCGGCCTTGGCGATTTCATCCAGCCCCGACACCTGCCCCTTGAACGCACCCGAAGCCAGCGCCGTCTGTGCCGTCTTCAATTCCCGCGTCAGTTTGTTGATGCCCCCGGTGAGATCCGCCTTGGAAACCGCATTACCTATACTCTTGGCAATGGCTTCGCCTTGCTCTTTGGCAACCAGCTTGGCGCGGTTCAAATCGGTTTCAAACGCGGAGTAATCACCACGGATCGCTATATAAATGCCGGGCGTTTTTCTTGCCATGCCTCACTTCCTGTCTGATACGGCATGGCGATTTCTGCGAATGGAAGTTGACTTTCTCTGTAGGTTATGGTTCGAAAAATAAGAAAACCTATTGTAGAGACTCATGTTAAGAAAAACTAACAGGGGGGAAGTGACAAATGGTCTCTGTCATTCAAGGAATATTGATACTCTTTGGAGCGTTCGCAGCACTTGAAGCTTTTCTGGCATATCAGAACGCACAATCAGCCATGCATCAGGTTTATGCAGGAACATGGTTCATTGTTTTAGCTATCTGCATAGCTGGAATTGGTATTATCCAAGCTATTTCGAGTCTGAAATCACAGAGTTCGATAGTGGAAAATTCGAGGAATAAAATTGAGGGAGAGTCCAAGTAGCTCTACCAGATTTTACTGTGGAAGTGGTGTTGAACCCAAACGCCATTGAGCAATCAAGGCCGGGACCCCACATCCCGGCCCTTTCCATCCGCAAAAATCGCTATGCCGTTGTCAATGAACCGCTCACCGCGTGGATGCGGAAGCCTGTTGCGTTTTTTCAGCCTGTTTCGCGGCGTTGCGGCGGATGACCGTTTCCACGGCCTGCACCTTCCGCCACATGCCGGGCGTCAGATCGATGCCGAAAGCTTCCGCCACCAGCGCCAGCGCGTTGTAGTCGAACCCCACAGGGCCGCCCATGCCTGACATGCGGAGTTGGGTAGCGCCCGCCTGGAGCAGTTCCCATGCGGCGGCGTTGTCGGGCATGAGATCCGGGCAACGCCCCTCGCACTCTTCACAATCCAGATCGTCGCGGTTCCGGGCGGCCTTCCGGCAGGCGTCGCAGTATTCCGCACCCTCACCGGAAAGCCACTCCCAGACCGCCGCTAGTTTTTTTCTTCTTCCGCCACGCCGAAGGTTTCGTTCACAATGGCCTTGTGCAGGGCGAGGATGTCGGGGAAGGGCAATTCGTCAGTGGTGGCCGCGTCGAATCCGGCGGTGGCGAACACCGCGTCCATGCCCTCGGAAATCGAATACCCGCCGCCCATGAGGTCGAAGCCCTGCGCCTTGAGCGCCTTGATGTCCTTGCCTTTGAGCGGGTTCACGATGAAGTCCTGACCGGAAAGAGTAACGGTACGCATGATGTTTTCCTTTTGAGTTTGCTGGTTAATAGGATTCCACGTCATTGACGAGGGTAACGACGACAGAGGCGTTGTCCGCGTTGTCGTTGAAATATGCCGAAAAGCTCTGATCCATCTTGATACCCGTGGGGCCGTCCACGGTCGGGCCGTCATAACTGAGCTGCACTTCCGGGACGCTGAACGTCAGCTTGTTGCCCTCATCGATGGCGAACGACAGATCAAGGCTGAGTTCCTCACTGTTCTTGGCCTTCATGAGCAGGGTCTTGTCCGTGATGAACACGGTGAGGCTGCCGGTAACCGCCATGACGCCCTGAGGCAGATCATAGACCCGCCCCTTATCGCCGAGCTTGCGGATGCTCGAATCCAGCCCGAAATCAATATTGAGGCTGCAATCCGTAACCACGCCGATCTCCGCGCCGCCGCTCAACAGGGAACCCTGAAAATTGTTGAACCGCTTCATGGCCACGGACGGGGCGCCGGCGTTGTAGTCGGCATCCACATAATCGGCATCGCGCCCGAGCATGTTGACCGTGGCGGTCAATTCCCCGTCGCCGCCCGCCTGCATAGCCAGAGACGACACCTTGCAGCCTACAAACTGGCCGTAGATGTCCCCATAGGTGGCCTGCATGACGAGGGACGGCATGTCCTTGTTGGACTTCCAGACATGGGTAAACGGCGCGGCGGCGGGCTCTCCCGTCCCGGTCGTGGCCGGAGCGCCGAACATGGCACTGAGCCAGTGGCCGAAAGCCCGTGCGTCAACCGGGACGACAACGCCGCCGGACACTTCAAGGTTCCCGTCAAAGGGTTCCGCCGGGTCATAGCGGCCCGTCAGCGTCCCCGGAGTGTTCTTGGCGCGGGACGGCTTCAGGGAAAACGAGTTGATGGGGAGGAGGACACCCCCCGGCGTGGTCGGAGCCACGCCGTAGGACGTTTCCACGTCCATCAGGACTTTGGTTCTGGCGCCGACCGCAATCTGTTTGTTGGGCATGTTTCAATCTCCTATTCGGTTTCGAGGAACCAGACCTTGAACTCCATGTTCACGCGGAAGTAATTCGTCCCGTCCTCGTACAAATCCTGATCCTCGATCAGGTGCGCGCTGAACCGCTGGCCGCTTGGCGGCATGGCGAAACGCACGGCCTTGGCAATGGCTTTTGCCTCGTCATAGTCCCGTGCCCACACGTCGATCTGAAGGTCGATTTCCTCCAGACCGGACGCCCCGGACAGCGTGTTGGCGGGCCTCCCGCCGAGCCGCTGGAACGTGATGCATGGGAGTTTTGTCCCCTGCGGGATCACCAGCGCGAAAACCTTGTTCCCAACCAGCGCGGACAAGCCCGCATCCTCCCGCAGCGTCCGCAACAGGACGATTTCAAAATCAACGGCGCTTGCCATAATGCGGGTCCCCCATCATGTCTTGAAGCATCGTATCCACCTTTCGCCGGACGGCGTTGCGGGCCTTGCGCAGGAAATGCTTTCCGGGAACGTGATCAAGGACTTGCCCATCCTTCGTCACCATGAGCCGCGTCTCGCCATCTTTGGCTATCTGCTCATGCCCGAACTCCACAAGATGGCTGTGCGGGGCCTTCACATAGACCACATAGCCGCCGTCCTTGTACTTCGAGCGGTAAATCCAGATGGATTGCCGCAGCCTCCCCGTCTTGTCCCTGAACGCCGTGGAGCTTTTGGCCTTCTCAAAGACCTGCGCGGCAATGCCTCCCAAATCGGAATCAATCTCCGCCCGGACGCCCGCCCGGATGTCTTCGATGGGGATGTCCACCACGACGTCATTGCTCACAGCTCACCTCCCGGCACATCAGCACCAGTTCCCGGCCCCGGTTGTCCGGCAACGGGGCAACGATGTTGAACACCTTCCCGTTGTGGATGACGCGCATGTCCGCCGTCACGTCCGGCCTATACCGGATGCGGATGCGCTGCGTGACTTCGGACTGTGCCTGTTGGCTGGCGAAAAACTCCCGCCCGCTCATGGCTTCCAGCGAAGCCCAGACCGTCGCCACGTTTTCCCAGACCTTGTCATGTAGCGGGGCTCCAAATTTCCCAAAAACGAGTTCCTGCCGCTGGATGGTCACGCGGTGGCGAAGCATTCCGGCACGCATCAGAAGCCCCCCGCGACGACATAGGGATCAAGCAGGCAGTCCACAAATGACCGCCCGAACTCATTGAAGTTCGACCCCACGGCGAAGCTCTCCCGCTGTTCGTACAGCGTCCCGATCCGCACCAGCATCCACTGGCGGATCGGTTCCGGGAACCTCTCGGCGGGATAGCCCGCCCTCACCGTCAGCACGGTTTCCCCCTGCGGGAAATCCGGGCCGGGGATGAAGGCCCCTCGCAGCGGCGATTCCTGCGGCGACAGGCCGGACGGCGTGAAACCGTACAGCCCGGCATCCACCGCCTCGCCACCCACGGTCACGGACGCCACCGCCATGCAGGGCACGAGGGGAAGCCGGAACGGGGACGTCAGGGGGCCTGTTTCGACCTCCCAGACGGATTCTCCGAATACGCGGCGGGTGACGCCCTCCCCCTGCTGGCGCGCCGCCGTGATCAACACCGTCAACAGGGCATCATCCTCCACGGCTTCGGCGCGGGTGTGCAGCCGGGCCATTTCAAGCGTGACGGGTTCCGCTGCGGGCGGCGTGATCAGGCGTACAGTCATGGCTAGGCCGCCGCGCCGTGCTGGAAGAACTTCACGGCCTGCGCATCCGTCAGGACGCCCCCCGAGCGCATGAAGGCGAGGAACCCCACCTGCCCCTTCTGGGCAAACGCGGAATCCGCAAAACGGTACATGGTGATGCCCATGGCGTCGCGGATGACGTACTTGGAGAAGTCACCGAACAGCACGGACTTGGCCGTCGCCGCCATTGCCGGGACGGACTGGTTGATGACATACCGATAGCCAAGGATGCTCGCGGGTTCCTTCACATCGATGCCGGGAAGCCACAGGGGGCGGCCTTGCCCGTCCTTCAGCTTCTTGATCGCCTTCAGGGTGGTGTCGGCAAACATGAAGGAACACCGCCCCCCTTCGCGGTAAGCGGGATCAAGGCTGTGCTCCAGTTCCACCAGATCGTCGTAGGTCACGGAATCGACCTGCGCCTTCGCGCCGGTGACGCCGAGCGTGGCGCCGGTCAGCACGCCGGATGGCTGGCCAGTTCCGGTACCGATGGTGAAATGCTTGTTCGTGATGCGTCCGAGGCGAGTGATCAGACGGTTGTTCACGAAGGCCTCAATGTCCGCATTGGAATCCTGAAGCAGTTCGATGGGCACCGCGACCGTCTTGGAACTGTACTTGTGCACCCCGAGATTCACGACGCCGAACGAGGGATCGGCAGCTGTCGCCGCCGTGTTTTCGCCGAGGATTTCCCCTTCTTCGGTGGTGCCGTCGCTGGTGGGCATGGTCATGGGCACGCCGGTGGCCGTGCTGATCACGGTAGCCACGGAACGCATCCCGCCGAACGCCTTCAACGCCTCAATGATGGTGCCGGAGACTTCCGTGGGTACGGTATACCCGCCCTGCGCATCCGTCCCGGTGCTCATGGTGTTGCGGACGGCGGCCCAATCATCGGGCGTCAACGCCTGCGGGCCGTTCCGCATCCACTTGTCATAGAGGGCGTGCGGCGTGTTTTCCCGTTCATCGCGGGGTTCTCCCGTCAGACGGTCGGCTTCCATGGCCAGCGCCTTTTCATGGCGGGCAATGGCATCATCAAGGGCGGAAATCTCGCCTTCCAGCGTATCGAGCTGTTTGCCAGCCTCTTCCGGGATGGCCCCGGTATGGCTGTCCAGAAGGTTCCGGTACTCGCGGGCCTTGGCCGTGCGCTTCTCTCGCAATTCCTGAATGCTGCTCATGCAAAAATCTCCTAGTGCCGGGTCACGGCAAGCAGGCGGGCGGTACGCTCGTACCGTTCGCGGTTCTGAGGGTTGATGGAAGCCGCCGCAGCCGGAACAACCGGAGCGTTGGCGTAGACGGAAAGGTTCCAGTCGGCCTGTGCCTTCGGAACGGCTTCGGCCACGCGGTCGGCAAACCCGCGCTCAACAGATTCTCCGGCGGAAAACCACGTCTCGGCCTTCATCCATCCGGCGATCGCTTCCGGCGCGCACCCCGTCTTTTTCGCATAGGTGTCCACCAGCGAGGCGTCGAGCTTTTCCAGCATTTCCGCCGTGTGCAGGAGGTCATCGGCATTGCCCGCCGTGAACGTCCATGCCTTGTGGATCATGAAGAACCCGCCGGGCGCGATCTCCACCTCGTCACAGGCCACGGCCACGAAGGAAGCCGCGCTTGCCGCGTACCCGTCCACATGGGCGACAATCCGCGCCGGATGGTTCCGTATGGCCGCTTCAATGGCCCGCGCCGCGAACACCTCGCCGCCTGGGGAATTGATCCGCAGGTGGATGGTCGGCGCGGCGGTTGCGTTCAGCTCCTTCACAAAGGCTTCCGCCGCCACGCCACCCCAGTAATCGTCAGAAACGATCACGTCATAAAGGTACAGCGTGGATTCCCCGGACTCCTCAGCTTTTGGGATGCCTGCCGCCGTCCTGTTCCGGGCGTTGTCGCGTAGGAGTTTCAACAGTCTGTCCATTTTCGTCCTTTTTCACCGGGTGTTGCAGTTCGTCGCCGCCATCGATGGGCGGCAGGCCCTCGGCGGCCCGGATCTCGTTTGTGGTCATGAAGCCCGGCTCCTGCATGGAGCCTCGGGCGATACGGTAGAACTCGCCCCGCGTCTTGGTATCGCCACGGGTCAGCTCGGATTCGTCGAACTCGGCAAAGAAACCGTCCCGGAACAGCTTGGCCTCAAGCTCCTGTTCAATGGCGGTCAGGTGATCGTTCAGGGTGAAGGTCGTAAACCAGCGGGCCATCTGCTCGACGCCGCTCCCCCACGATGAGGTCTTTTCCGTCTCCCCGATCATGACCGGGGGAACGCCGAAGAAACGGCAAATGTCGATGACAGAGAACTGCCGGGATTCGATAAGCTGCGCGTCTTCCGCGGACATGCTCAACGTCTTGGCCTCGCCGCCTTCAGTGAGAAGCAATGGGCGGTGGTGGTTGGCCGTGCCCGTATACCGGGCGTCGAAAAACTCCCGCAGATCGTCGGTTACTTTAGGATCGAGCTTGCCCGGATAGGTCAGGGCGATTTTCGACAGCATCCCGTTGCTGAAAAACCGGGCGCTGGACTCTTCCGCCGCCAGCCCGAGGCCGATCCCCTGCCCCGCCGCCGAAATGGTGGACAGGCCCCGCTTGCCGTCCCAGCCGACATTGGGGACGTGCAGCATGTCGTCCTGATCGTAGAGCCGCGCCTTCCCGTCCTCGAACGTCACCCGGTAGAACAGCCTGTTCCGCTCCACGCCGAGCCGCTGATCAAGCCCGAGTTCCCATGCCCAATAGACAACCACGTTGCGCGGGTTCAGGGGATACAGCCCCACGGGTTCGCCGGAACGCTCCCGGATGATGTGGGCGTAGCCGTTCCCCTGAAGCACCTTGTGGGCGACAAAGGTTTTCCAGAACGTGGTGGACGTCATGAATCGGTTGGGCCGCAGGCGCAGCACGTCCGCCAGCGGGTGCCCGTGGGCAAGCTGGCGCTGTTCCGTGCCTTCCCGCAGGTAGACCTTCACCGGAGCCGAAGCCACCGCGCCGCCGAGCAGTCGGACGCAGGCGAACACCGCCGAGAAGCGCATGGCGGACTCGGGCGTCACAACCTGCCCGGAAGCCACCGGCGCGCCCATGCCGAACAGTTCGGAGAAGTCGGAAAAAGAGGCCCCGCCGGATACGCTGGCATTCTGAGGCCGCCCGGTGCGGCGTGCGGTAAGGGGATTCCTTCTCATGCCCGCCATTACAGGTTCCCCCACAGGTCAACGAAGCCTTGTGTGATGACGGCTCCGGATCCTTCTTCCGGCACGGCCTGCGCCCGACCAAGCGCCATGATCGCGGCCACCGCGCCGTCGATCTTGTATTCGTAACGGTCTTTCCGGGGATAGATGTTGTCCTTGGCGTCCGTGAAACAGACCGTGTTCGACATGCACCACGTCAGGACGGGATTTCCGTCATGACGGATTTTCCCGGCATCCACCAACGCGATCAGCGTTTTGAAAGGATCGGAGAAGTTTTTCACCGTAGCGCCGAACTCCACCATCGTCAGGCCGGAATCCGCCAGATGCGTCACAAGCTGCGCCGCCTGATACGGGTCATAGGGGCACTCCCGCACCTCAAAACGCTTGGCCTGCTCAAGGATATGTTCCTCAATGGTGTCGTAATCGACCATCCCGCCGGGCGTGAGCGTGATCCAGCCTTCGGAAGCCCACCCCCGGTAGATGTCCGCATTCTGGGTGGATTCAAGCGCGTCTTCGGGCAGGAAAAAATCGGCAAACAGCGCATACGTCCCGCCGTCTTCCGGGAAGAGGTACACAACGGCGTTCAAATCGCCCTTGCTGGCGAGGTCAAGGCCCATGAAACAGGGTTTCCCGGCGAAGCGTCCCCGCGACAGGCCGGGATCGGCGCACTTCTCCCAGTTCGTCATGTTGAAGGCGGCGGCCTTGGCGTTGCACCACACGTTCAGGTGCTTGGTCTTGAACGTGTTCTGCTTCGAGGGGTTCTGGATGGCCTTCAACTGCTGCGACAGCAGGTAGTCCTCCATCACGGAAACACCGAAATTCGGGTTCGCCTTCCGCAGTGCCTCGGGGCTCTTCCAGTCGTCCTCGGCGTCGATGGTGTAGACGATGGCAAACAGTTCCTCATCCTGAAGCGTGCGATCAAGAACCTTCCCGGCGCGGAGCCGCATGTCATAGCAGGGGCCGCCAAGGTTGAAGCCCGCCGTGGTGATGACGATGATCAAAGGCTGGCGGCGTGCGCCCATGCCGGTGATCATGGTATCGTACAGGCGCGGGCTGTCGTGCTCGTGGTATTCGTCAACGATGGCGCAGTGCGGCGACGCGCCGTCGCCGGGGTCCCCGATCAACGGCTCGAATCTGGACGCGGAACCGATGAGGTTCATATTCTTGGCGCGGACGTCCACGCCGTAGTGCTCCATGAAGCCTTCGGCGCGCTTGGCCATGATCCGCGCGGGGCCGTACACTTCCCACGCCTGTTTTTCCGTAGTGGCGCCGGAGTACACTTCCGCGCCCTCTTCGCCGTCCGCAACGAGCATGTAAAGGCCCATCGGAGCCACGAAGCAGGACTTGCCGTTCTTGCGCGGCACTTCAATATAGGCTTCCCGGAATCTCCGCAGCCCGTCCTTGGCGCGCTTCCAGCCGAACAGCGTGGAGAGGATGAACTTCTGCCACGGCTCAAGTTTCAGGGTCATGCGCTTGCGCGCCCATTCCCCTTTGACGTGGGGCATCATCTCCTCAAACTTGATCACCCGCTCGGCGGCGGCGCGGTCAAAGAAATACGGAGCGCCGTCAACGCCGTCCCACCGCTCCAGATCGTCAAGCTGGCGCTTGCAGGCGAGGATCACCCACTGGCACGCCAAAATCCGCCCGGCGACAACATCGCGGGCGTACCGAAGCGCGGCTTCAACGTGGGGATATGTCGGTTCCTTTGCCATGATGTTTCCTACAAGGCCGCGAAGCCCTTTTTCTCGCCCGTCTTTTTCTTTGCGCTGACACGGGTACGGCTGCTCGGGGACATGCCGAACTCGGTCAAATATTTGTGCATCAGTTCCAGCGACTTGTTGGCGATACCCACCAGAGGGTTCTGGATGATATTGCCGTTTGAGGTCGTTTCCGTGAGCTTCATGGTGCCGTCGATGTTGCGGAGCTGCTCTTCCGCCTCAACCCACCGTCCATAGGCCTGGCAGTAGGCCGCCAGTGCCGCCCGGTCGATGGTGGACAGGATGCCGAGTTCATACAGTTCGAGCGCCAGCCGTTCCCATTCCTCCCGCGCTTCCGGCGACAGGTGCGGCGGCGCGTCGGGGATTTCCGGGTCCGGGGTTGGCTCATCCGGGTTCATCCGGCATTTCTGCAGCGTCCCGCGAACCATTTTCAAATGCGTCGGCAACGGTTTACGTCCCGCCATATCCCGGTTGCCCCCCTCCCCCCATTTTGCACGAACAAAAATCCACCTGCCCTATGCGGTCTTCGGATGGTAGCACCAAACATTTGATCCCCCCCTCATCGTGTCACCGCACGCCCGCCGTTCTCCCGGACGGTCTTGCGGCTGTGGCAGGCATGGCAGAGGGGTTGCAGGTTGCTCCGGTCATCCGTCCCGCCGTCGGCTCTGGCCACGATGTGGTCAACATCCGTCGCCGGCACGATGCGCCCGGCCTTGCGGCACTCCCGGCACAACGGTTCATCCATAAGGATCTGCGCCCGCAGCTTCCGCCACCGCGCACCGTACCCGCGCCGGTATGCGCTCTCCCGCTGGCTGTCCTGCTCGGCCTTCCACTTCCTCGCCCGCGCTTCCGCCGCTTCCTTGTGCTTCGGGCAGTAGCCGGACGGATCACGGGTAAGCTCATGGCATCCGGCATGGCGGCACACCTTGAGCGGTCTAGGGGGCATCGTCTTCCCCGCCCACGGCCTCATCCACCCGCCGCTCCACCTTCCGCTTGCTGCGAAGGAGCACCCGCCGCAACAGGTCCGGCACGGGGATGCCGAGCCGCTGCATGTGGGCAATGACGGATACGGCGTCCGTAATGATCAGGTAGGCAATGAAAAGGTTCAGCAACGGCATGTCGAACCCGCCGAAAGACCGCGACAGGCTGGCGTTGACCACGCCGACAATCAGCAAGTAAAGGCAGTAGGCCGGGAACTTGAGCGCCCCGTGCGCCAGCATCCGGCAACGGAAATGCCTGCGCCGCACGGCGTCCGCCAGCCCAAAGGCAAAGTCGGCCACCAGCATGGCCCCAAGCATCCACAGCAGATAGGCGTCCCCGCCGAACAGCGAGACGGCACCCGCGACGCACGAACCTATGACGGCCTTCTCAGGCCACAGGGCCAGCAGGCTTTGCGTGTAGTAGGCAAGCCCCTCCATTGGGGCGGGCGGCTGCATCATCATTCCTTCCCGGCTGCGGCCCGTATCGCCGCCTTGTCCGCATTGCACGCGCCAAGCGCGGCTTGCCAGTCAAATACATGCCCCACAAGGTCGAGGTTCGTATCCCCGGCCAGCACGGGCGCGGGCGTCGGTTCAGTCAGATACGTGGGAACCTCTTCCCGGATGACCAATGGAACCGCCGCCACTTCCCGCCTACCGGAACAGCCCGAGAACAGCGGGAGGCAAAGGAGTAGCACCCCAATCGCCAGCCTCTTCGTCATGCCGCATTGCCTCCCGCAGCTTGCGCCGCTGTTCGTCCCTGTCCCGCGTGAGCGCCTTGATCGTGGCGTCCCGTTCCGCCGCCGCAGTTTCCGCCGTGGCCTTCGCCGCCGCCAGTTCCCTGACTGCGGCCTCTCCCGACTGCGCGGCGGCCTTCCATGTAGCGGCGTCCTGCCGGGCTTCCTGCGCTTCCGTCCGGGCCGTGTCGCGTTCCATTTGTAAGGTGAGGACGTACACACCAAGCCCAATGACAAAGAGGCACAGCGCCCCGGCCAGCACCGCCCGCCGGTTCATTCCGTAATCCCCCACCGCGCCGCCAGTCGTTCGACCAGCGCCCGGCAATCAGAGGTACGGTTGAGCCAGCCGCGCAGGAACGCCGCGGACTTCGGCTTCTTCGCCACGAGTCCGCGGTACCACCGCTCACGCTCCAAGAGCATGAGGGCCGCCAGTTCGCGCTGGTTACAGGACGCCGCAGCCGCCAGCGTGTTCCGCCCGACGATGCCGTCCACCCCAACGCGCAGGAGCCGTTGCAGCATCCTCGCCGCACGCGGGACACCCGCATTGACGGCGAAGTCATAGAAGCACACCGCGACCAGCGGGGGCATTTCCCCGGCACGCGGCCTGTCCCAGAAGTAACGCTTGAAGATGTCGCGGGCCGTATCTTTGGTGACGGCCAACACATCGTCCCGATCAATATCCCCGTCGCCGTCAATGTCGCCTTCCCAGAGTTCAAGCTCATTCAGGAACATGAGGCTGACGCCGTACATGGTGACGCCGCCCGGATCGTTCGGATGGTCAAAGTATCCTCCCTCCCACTTGGCGACGTGGGTATGGGCGGCTTCAAAGACTTCCTGTTGGTTCGGCATAAAAAACGCTCCCGCATTGAAAGATGGCAGGAGCGTAGCACGGGCTTTTGTGAGGCCGCTGGCATAAGCAGGCACAGGCAGGGAGAGACAGGGAAAAAGGGGGTTGACGAAATTTCATCCCTTGCATGATGAATAATTTTTATATAATTTTTATTGACAAAAGAATAAAAATTATATAATTTATCTTTAACGAAAGGGGGACGGAATGACCAGTAGGGAAATCATCAAACGGCTTGAAGAAGATGGCTGGTATCATGTGAAAACGACAGGAGATCATTACCAGATGAAACACCCTACCAAGCCGGGAAAAGTCACAATCGTCCATCCGGCAAAAGATTTCAGTATCGGGACGTTAAGAAGCATTGAAAAACAAAGTGGGGTGAAATTGAGGTAGCTGAGGGAGGGGGAAAACCTCCCTCCCGCCACAATTTCAACCCGCACAGGAGAAAATATATGTATTATCCGGCCACATTTACACCGCACACTGACGGAACGGGACGCTATGATGTGACCTTTGCCGATTTGCCCGGCTGCGTATCGCAGGGGGCATCCCTTGAGGACGCTATCCGCATGGCGCAGGAAGCCTTGGGGCTTCACATCGGCAGTATGGTTGAAGACGGCGATACGCTTCCTGAACCCTCAAGCCTTGAAGGGGCACGGAGAAAGGACGAACAGGAAGCAAAGGAAGAAGGATACGCAATCCCTGACGGAACCCTGTATCAGTTCGTAGTCGCTGACGTGAAAAAGAAGGAAGCGGCACCGATCAGACTATCCATTTCACTCAAACCCGTCATCGTCGAGCGTATCGACAGCGTGGCCGCAGAGCTTGGGCTTACCCGTTCCGGGTTGATCGCCGTCGCTACCCGCGAGTATTGCAACCGTATGCAGGCATAAACCGCCCTGCAATCAATAACCGGAATCCCCCGCACTGCCGGGGGATTCTTTGCTTCTGGCCTCCTGCCACAGATAAAGCCGGTTCAATTCCGCCCTGTATCGGGTGATCTCCCCTTTTTCATCACGATCAACGACTATCGGGGCATCCGCCGCAACCCATTTCCGCACCTGCTCACAACCGACGCCGAACGCCCGGCAGATTTCCGACATGCTCCGCAGCACCACGGGGACATAATTGACGGACACCGGAATCATACTTCCCCCTTAACACAGCCTGTCACGGTGCCAATCACCATCACCGTCTTTATCTCCTCTTTCCACTCGCAAGACATGGCTCCCCCGCTCACCGCGTCACCCTTTCAGCCTTGCGGGTCCAGACATTGTAGCGCAGCCCGCCGCCCGTGGCTTCCCGGAAGTCGCGCACCACGCGGTAGACGTAGAGGGTGCAGGCGGGGCGATTCTCAACCTGCGGGCCGAAGACGGCCACGTCGGCCCGACCTGTGCGCCAGAAACGGCAACGCTCAGCGATCAGCGTCTGGAGGGAGGCGCAGACCTTGGCCAGAGCCTCGGCCCTGCCCATGCCTTCCGGGATGACGATTTCAGCCTGTAGCACAATGCTCATGCCCCACCCCCAAACGTTTCATACTGCCACCCTGTCTTCCCTGCCTTCACAGCGAGGAACCGGAACCACGGATGCTGCGTTGCGGCGACCTTGATTTTCACGCGGGCGTCGTCTTCCCAATGCCCCTTGACCTCATGCAGCTCGATGCCCCCGTCAGCCCGGATCACGACGAAATCCGGCGTGTAGAACGTCTTGTCCGCAAGCCGCAGCTTCACAGCCTCATACGCCCACGCGACGACCTCGCCCGTGTGCTTCATCCCGTCCAGATACCCGGCATAGCGGGCCTCGGTCTGGTTCATGGCGTCGGTCTGGTACGTGCGGCCATTCCGGGGAAGGCGGGCCTTGCCGAGAAGCTGAGACTTGGGCAACGGGCTGGAGCCGGGCTTTACCGTCTTGAGAAATTCCCGGTACTCTTCGGGGCTCACTGCTCCACCCCCAACGCCCGCAAATTGGCAAGCTGCTCATCGAGCGGCGTGTCCAGCCTTCCCTGCTTCCGGGCGTCCATGTTCCCCCGCAGGTTGGCGAGAATCTTCGCGCACCAGTCGGCGCCCTCTTCGCAACGCTCATCGAACGTCTTTGTTCGCTCAGGAAGTGCCAACGCATCGGCCAGCGCCGTTTCTCCCCGCCGCAATTCGTCGCAACGCGCCCATATGTCGGCCACGGTTGGAAAGTAGGGGGACTCGCGGCGATACCGCTTCACGGACTTTTCCACCGTGCCGGGCGAGAACTCCGCGAGGTCTTCAGCCCAGTCCTCGGCCAAAATCTGCAGCTGGGCGGGCGTCCTACCTGCCTGCGGGTAGTGCAGCGCCAGATTGACCAGCAGTTGAAGCATGAAGTCCGGGTTGTGCATGTTGAGCCCTCCTTGCCTGTAAAAGCATTTTCGCCATGTCGTCGTTGTCCTGTACCCGCTGCTGCGCTACGGTAGCCGCCCGGGGCCGCGACTGATCGCCGTTGCCGCCCTGCTCAGCGGGTTCGGGAGGTTTCCGCAGCCAGTATTCCCGCTTGAGGAAATTCGCCGCCGTTGGGATGTATCTGCCGCCCTGCCGCTTCCATGCCTCGGAGTCCTCCCACTGGCCCAGAGCGTCGAGGATGCGCGGCAACCCGGGAAGGACACGGTTGGCTTCAAGGGCTACCCATTCGCGTTCTGCTTCTGTCCTGCTTCCCCGGTGCTGTTCCGGGAACGCCTCGAAGAACTCGTCAAACGCCAACGAGGGCTGACGAGAAAGGACGGCTTCCGGCTCTGGTTTTTCCGTCGGGCGTTCAACGCGCGCGCACGCGTTAAACACACGCTCTGTATTTATTCTTTCTTTCTTACCTTCTTTGATAGTGTCCACTGGTCGACCATCGGTTGACCGTTGGTTGACCATCGGTTGACCACAGTCGTTTTCTACACCTTGATAACTGTGCCAATTTGTTATCGTTATAAGTGTATATCGGTTGTTCATGTTTGAGCGCGTCAGGAATCCGTCAAGCTCAAGATTCCGCAACATGCGAACAACCGATGTTCTGGGTATATCCAGCTCGTCAGCAAGACACTCCCCGCTGAACGCCAGCTGACCGGGAAGGATTTCCTGCCCATGGGAAAAACCGCGCTTCCAGTTCGCTTTTTCGAGAAGTGAGATCATAAGGCCGCGATACAGCACGCCCCGGCTCCACGACTTCGAGTCCTCAATCTTGCGATAGATTTTGAAAAAACCGCGTTCCATATCACACCTTTCCCTTGACGGAACGGCATATTAATGAGATACCCCATTTAGTCCTTTGATGTATCCGCATCATATTCCCCTTCGTTTGGCCCCCTGTTCTCCTCAGAGGGCCTTTTCTTTTGCCTATTCTGATTCCTGAAACCGCTTTTCTCTGGCCTTTTCCAGGTTTTCCCGCATTCTCTCGCGTTGCTCTTCGGTCATCACGCGGGGTTTCCGGTTCGGATTTTTCCCGTGGCGGTAAGCGTACAGCGGGCAGTCTTTGATCTGGCATCTATCGGCCTCGCTTCTATTCCCACCCGAGCACTCAATGCACTTGGCACGGATTGCCTTAACTGGCGTAAGCGTTTTCTGTTCTTCCATTTTCCTTCCCCCCTTCAAGTTTCACTTCAAACATGTCCGGCCTCTTCTCGCAGTACAGGCGGCAGAAGTTCACGTCTTTGACGTAGCCGTTTCTCGTAAACCACGCCGGGACTCCGTACTCTTTCGACCAGTCCGCGAAGCACAGGACGCGCCGCCCATCACGGTGAAGCCGACCGTGATGGCAGGGGCCCGTCCCTACCAGTCCCATTCCATGCCCCCGGATCTTCTTCCGTGAAATTCGTATGAGGGAAGCCCCTCAGCGTCTGAGCCTTTGCGCAGCTTTTCCCAGCATTCAGGGCACCTGTAGTCGGTGATCCACCGCCCGCAGCTCTTTCCGGCAACTCCAGCGCACAGATGCTTGCCCTTGCGGGGGTCTGCCTTGGCTGCGCTTTTTTTTGCGAGATACGCTTCCCGGCTCAAGCCGCTTTGCGCTGCGCTGGCACAGATGCGGGAGCAAAAACGCGGGTTCTTGCGGTTAAGGGGATTGAACTCCTTTCCGCAGCATTCACACTTGGCCTCTTTTTTCTGGGTGGCGGCAAGCTGGCACTCCTTCGAGCAGTACCTTGCCGAATGCTCACGGCTGGGAGCCACCTCAAACATCCGGTCGCACTGTTGGCAAATCAGGATCGGCATTCTCCCTTCCTCCCTTCATGCTGCACAGCCGTCTCCGTTTCCATCAGGTCGATGATCAGGGCCCCCAACAGCTTTGCCCGCACCTTCTGCGGCGCATTCCTACGTATGGCCCTTTGCAGGTCTGCAAGACGCTCCACATCATCGAGCTGTTCGCCTTCCACGCCCTTGTCAGGTTCCGCACACATCGGAAGAAGCGAAAATCCGAGATCCGCCGCAAGAAGCTGGAGGGCGGACACGTCGCCCGTCTGATGCATGATGAACGCGGCCTGTTCCAGCCCGAGCTTGACGGACGTACGATCGGCGTAGGGATTGAGGACATTGCCGAGACTCGACGGAGCCATATCCATTTCCGCCGCCATTGCCCGGACGCCGCCGGGATACTTCTTCACCGCCGTCTGTACGGCTTCGATAACGTGTTCAAGTGTGGGGATTGTCATCATTTCACCGTTCATCCTGTTTGTGTGCCGCCCTATTCTGGAGGGCATGGAACTTGTTCACCTGCTCATCACCCTGCGCGGCCCCGTGTGGCGCGTCCGCATCCTGTCCGGCGGCACCATCCGCTGGAAGTGCTACCGCGTCGCGGAGTACCCGACGCCGGAGGCCGTGGTCCGGCGGTGCATGACGGGGCTAGCGTTCCGGAGCAAAAATCAGGAGCACGACAACAGCCACGCCGAGCGCAAGCAGGATGTCACACAGCATGACTCACCTCTTCGGGTTCGGTGGGAGTGCTGGGAGCGGCTGGAAATTGCCCCTCGTAAACGAACTCCCATAACTTGAACAAGTTGTCAGAATTAATCCTTGCCCCTGACAAAAAACGCGAAATCGACGCCTGAGAAACTCCAGTCTTTTCTTCGACTTCTATCTGGGTTGCCCGGGTAATCTGCATTCTTTCGCGCAAGTGAGTTCTGAAAAGTTCGGTGTTCATGGCGTAAGTATATACATATACGTATCTATATGCAAGTAAAATTACATTTACGAAAGATGACTTTTTGTCCTCAGTATCGTATGCAGGAACGTATGGAACTAGAAGAAAAACTCATGGCTCGGTTGAGGGACATTTCAGATC
>ENA-UEPQ01000096-UEPQ01000096.1-human-gut-metagenome-genome-assembly--contig:-NODE-96-length-43707-cov-22.911047_pt1 | contig 43707 bp, 39 predicted proteins | sample MGYA00242903_ERZ507922 | MGnify/ENA primary metagenome ERZ507922 (study PRJEB26167, sample SAMN06115483) | human gut metagenome | host: Homo sapiens | place: China:Sichuan | collected 2014-10-16... | reverse complement strand
TGCGAAGTGATAATTGAACGTTAAGCTGCTATTGTTTCGTCATAATATGAGTACGGCATACCTACCTGAGTAGTTACCCAATAAGAAAAAGTCCATTATTAAAAACAATAAAAGAATTACTTGTGATTTTCAACAACAAAGCCTATCTTTGCAACGTTGAGTTAGTAAATAATCGTAAAAAAAACTTTTTTTAAAGAGACAAACAAAGCATCATGGCAGATTATCACCACACCCCCCATTACAGTGGGCTGATTAAAGCCTGCGTAGTTTTTGGAGATTTATGCATTTGCGGAGGATTATTTATCCTATTTTACTATTGGGCAATCAATAAAGGAAGCAATGTTTTAAATGCCTCTCTACTTCAAGTAGATATCACATTAGTTTTGTGCTATTTCATCTGTGCGCTGAAAGGAGGAGTCGTTTTACATCTTCGTAAAGTCTTCACCTATCAGATTGTGACCCGTGTATTCCGCACCGTCATCTATTTCATATTTTTGTCAGGCATTCTTCTCAGCATTGGCAAATATATGAATGTTTTTTCCTGGTTTTTCGCCGGGTACATACTGACTTTATTTATTTGTATAATCACTTATCGCCTTATATTCCGATCTATCATCAAATTAGTCCGTCTCAAAGGCAAAAATTTGGATCACGTAGTACTGGTAGGCAGCACAGAAAACAATCGGGAACTATATCATGAACTTACCGATGATCCTTCTACAGGCCATCGCGTATACGGTTATTTCGATTTTGAACCCAATCCTGAATTTTCTAAAGAGTGTCCTTATTTAGGTACTCCCGACCAGGTATGTTCCTATCTGCAACAACATTCCAATATTCACTATCTGTACTGCTGTCTGCCATCCAGATACGGCCATATCATTCTCCCTATTATCAATTATTGCGAGAATAACCTGGTCCACTTCTACAGTGTCCCCAACTTGCACAACTATCTGCAGAACCGGGTATACTTTAACCTCATTGGTAATGTACCCTACCTCAGTTTGCGCCCGGACCCATTGAGCCGCATTGAGAATAAAGCAATGAAAAGAGCATTCGACATCGTATTTTCTCTGCTCTTCCTTTGCACCTTATTCCCTATTATATTAATAATTGTGACCATCATCACAAAAATTACCATGCCTGGTCCTATTTTCTTCCGCCAGAAACGAAACGGGCTCAACGACAAGGAGTTCTATTGCTACAAGTTCCGTTCCATGAAGGTCAACAAGGAAGCAGATACACTGCAGGCTACCAAAGACGATCCGCGTAAAACCAAGTGGGGTAATATCATGCGTAAGACCAATATCGATGAACTTCCACAATTCATCAACGTACTGTTGGGGGATATGAGTATCGTAGGTCCTCGTCCGCATATGCTCAAGCACACCGAAGAATACTCCAAACTTATCAACAAATACATGGTACGCCATTTCGTCAAACCAGGTATTACAGGCTGGAGTCAGGTAACCGGATTCCGCGGTGAGACCAAAGAATTGAAAGACATGGAAGGTCGTGTACACGGTGACATCTGGTACATTGAGCACTGGAGCTTCGGTCTCGATCTCTACATCATTTATCGTACCGTGGCCAATGCTATTCACGGTGAAAAAAACGCATATTAAGACACAGGTTTGTATTATTCTTATTTATGAGGCGTTCCCGAAAACTCAAATCTTTCGGGAACGCCTTATTTTTTCTTAAAAGCCTTTGCCGTACGGGGAATAAGATTTATTTTTGCAAAAAATATATTTCTATTATTTACCTTTCTACAAATAAAAATGTGACAGGTAATCGCGAAGCGTGCCCGGACCTGTAGTAAATCCTTATTTTTTTTATGATTATAGCTATTGATTTCGACGGAACACTTGTCGAACACAAGTATCCCGAAATAGGCAAAGAAATACCTTTTGCCTTCGAAACTCTGCGCCGTTTGCAACAGGACAAACATCGTTTGATTCTTTGGACTGTACGCGAAGGACGTCTACTCGACGAAGCCATTACTTTCTGCCGTGAACGAGGCATTGAATTTTATGCCATCAACCGAGACTATCCGGAAGAAGAGAAAGGAGCCAACCGACACTACTCGCGCAAGCTCAAGGCAGACCTCTTCATCGACGACCGCAACCTCGGAGGACTGCCCGACTGGGGAACCATCTACGAAATGGTCACCCAAAAACTTTCCTACGAAGACCTCATGCGCAAGTACGAAGAAGAAAGCTACCACGATATCCCCAAGAAAAAGGGGTTCTTTGCCAGAGTATTTGGAAAACAGAAGTAAAGGGAACAAGTTGACAAGGAAACAAGTTGACAAGGGGACAAGAGGTTATGAGTTTCTTAGTTCTTGAGTTTATGAGTTTGCGTATGAGGACATCAACAAACTTGCAAACTAAAAAACTAAAAAACTTAAACAACTGCCTCGTCAACTAACTTAAAAACTAAAAATCTAAAGAACTTAAAAAAATATGAAGCTAAAACATTTTATCGTAATCACTACAGCAGGCATCCTGTTTACCGGATGTACTTCTTACAAAAAAGTACCCTACATGCAGGATCCCGAAACTGTAAACGCCTACGGAAAAGAAATTCCTCTCTACGATGCCAAGATCATGCCAAAGGATTTGCTTAGCATCACGGTCAATACCACAGACCCACAGGCTGCAGCTCCTTTTAATCTTACGGTACAAACCCCACTCAACGCAGCTATTGCAAACATCAATACCACTACCCAGCCTTCTCTGCAACAATACCTGGTCAATAATCAGGGAGAAATCGACTTTCCTGTATTGGGCAGACTCAAGGTAGGCGGTATGACAAAAAATGAAGCAGAAGCCCTCATACGAGAAGGCTTAAAACCCTACTTAAAAGAAACTCCCATTGTCACAGTACGAATGGCCAACTATAAAATATCCGTATTGGGAGAAGTTACCCGGCCGGGTACTTTCACCGTATCCAACGAAAAAGTCAATGTACTCGAAGCCTTGGCCATGGCAGGAGATATGACCGTATACGGAGTACGAGACAATGTAAAGCTGATTCGTGAAGACGCACAGGGTAAACGTGAAATCGTCATGCTCGACCTTACCAAATCCGACCTTGTACTCTCCCCTTACTTCTATCTGCAGCAGAACGATATACTTTACGTCACTCCCAATAAAACCAAAGCCAAAAACTCCGACATCGGTAACACTACTACAGTAGCCGTTTCAGCCACTTCCATTCTGGTATCTATCGCCAGTTTGATTGTAAATATTGTAAAATAATTTTTTTAAGTCAACAAGGTATCAGGTAACAAGTTGACAAGGCCTTGTTTCCTTGTCAACTAAAACCTCGTCACCTGAAAAACAAACTTAAAAACTCAAAAACCCATATCAATCTTATGAACGAAAACAACCAATTCGATACACCGGAACAAAAAGAAGACGACTTCAATCTCTATCGTCTGATTTTCAAATACCTCATCTACTGGCCCTGGTTTGTAGCCAGTGTCATAATCTGCTTAGGCGCAGCCTTTGTATACATGCGCTTCCAGACACCAATATACAATATCACAGCCGCTGTACTGGTAAAAGAAGACGATCCACGCACGCATGCCATGAAAGCGGCTAATGGAGCCATCGAAGCTTTACAGGGAATGGGAGGACTCTCCATGACCAACAATTTCGACAATGAAGTAGAAATTCTTAAGTCGCGCACCCTCATCCGTAAAGTCGTAACCCATTTGGGACTCTACATTTCCACTTCAGAAGACCGCACTTTCGGTTACAACACACCTCTGTACAAAAATACTCCCGTACAAGTCTATCTTACACCGGAAGAAGCCGAGAAACTGGAAGGAGGAGCCAGACTGAAAATGATTTATACTCCGGAAGGAAAATTGAGTGTACAGGCGAAATACATGCTCAATGAAGAAGAAATGAAGGAAGAAAAAACGTTCGATGCACTTCCGGCCGTATTGCCCACCCCTGTAGGTGTCTTCAGTTTTACTCCTAACGACAGTATCTTGGCTTTAATGAAAGCAAAAGACAAGCCGATGGAAGACATCCGGCTCATTACCTACGTCGCCTCTCCTACTGCCGTAGCAAAAAGCTATGGAGAAGGTCTTAGCGTAGAACCCACATCCAAGACTACCACCATCGCACAAATTGCTTTAAAAAACAGCAACAAGCAACGCGCGGTCGATTTCATCAACACCCTTGTAGCTTTCTACAACCAAGATGCCAACGACGAGAAAAACGAAGTGGCACAAAAAACAGCTGATTTTATCGAAGACCGTATCTCTATCATCAATCGCGAATTGGGTACTACCGAAAGCCAGCTGGCCGACTTCAAACAGAAATCCGGACTCACCGATCTGGCAAGCGATGCCAAATTAGCCTTGGAAGAAAACTCTAAATACGAACAGCTCCGCATCGAAAACCAGACACAGATCCGTCTGGTGGAATTCCTGCGCGACTATATCAACAATCCTGCCAATGCCGATGAAGTCATTCCATCCAATGTAGGTTTGAAAGACCAAAATCTGAGCAGCGTCATCGATCAGTACAATACCATGATTATCGAACGCAAACGCCTGCTCCGCACCTCTTCAGAAAGTAACCCCGCCGTAGTAAACATGAAGACTGGCATCGAAGCCATGCGCCACAGCGTACAGACGACCGTAGCCAGTGTACTCGAAGGACTGCGCATCACCAAGGGTAATCTCGACCGCCAGGCAAGCAAGTTCGAAGGCCGTATCAGCAATGCCCCCAAGCAGGAAAAGGAATTCCTCACCATCTCCCGCCAGCAGGAAATCAAGGCACAGCTCTACATCATGCTGCTGCAGAAGCGTGAGGAAAATGCCATCACTCTGGCAGCCACTGCTACCAACGGACGAATCATCGAACAGGCATTACCCGATAAATATCCGGTAGCTCCCAAGAAGAAAATCATCGCACTGGCAGCCCTTATTTTAGGCTTGGGTATTCCCGTCGGTTTTATCTATCTTATCGATTTACTAAAATACAAGATTGAAAACGGAGAAGATGTACAGAAACTCACTGCCGTACCTCTTATCGCCGAACTTCCACGCTGCAAGAAACCTACACAGGGTGCCATCGTAGTGCGTGAAAACCACAACGACATCATGGAAGAAACCTTCCGCGGACTCCGCACCAACCTGCTCTTTATGCTGGAGAAAGAGGAAAAAGTCATCCTCGTATCCTCTACCCAGCCCGGTGAAGGTAAATCGTTCGTAGCCGGAAACCTGGCTGTCAGCTTAGCCTTACTCGGCAAGAAAACCCTGATTGTAGGTATGGACATCCGTAAGCCCGGTCTGAACCGTGTATTCAACATTTCGCATCGCGAACACGGTATTACCAACTACCTGAGCGATCCGGAACATACTGATATCTTCTCCCTGGTACAACCTTCAGACATCCATTCCAATCTGGACATTCTGCCGGGAGGAGCCGTTCCGCCTAACCCCACCGAACTGGTGGCACGCCCGGTACTTGACCATGCCATTGCCCAGCTCAAGGAACATTATGACTACATAATTCTCGATACTGCTCCTATCGGCATCGTGACCGATACAGCCATCGTCAGCCGTGTGGCCGACCTCTGCCTCTATGTCTGCCGTGCAGAAGTCACTCCGAAGGTAGCCTACCAGTACATCAACGAACTGAAAGCCGAAAAGAAATTTGCCAAACTGGCCACCGTCATCAACGACATCGACATGACCAAGCGCAAGAACAGCTACGGTTACGGCTATGGCAAGAAGTACGGCTACGGTTATGGATACGGCTATGGATACGGATTCCAGGAGAACAATAAAGCGTGAGTTTACGCGACTATTCACGTGAGCTTACGATACTTGAATCGTAAGGCAACGCGACTAATCGCGTAAGCCAACGATACAAGTCGCGTAAAACGCCCCGGTTTGTCGGGGTTGTCAGGGTTGTCACCCTATTTTATAAAACTTATACGCGTAAGTGTGGAGAATATGAAATTGAAATCTCTCCACACATATATATAAAAAGTTTAGAAAATAGCTGTCAACCCCGACAACCCCGACAAGCATAAAAATTAAACAACAGATTTACAACTCTATACATTTCTACCAAAATGTCGGAGTTGTATATTTTTTTCTGTTCTCCACACCTCTCCGCCATGTGGAAAATCTGAAATTTTCACTCCATTTATGGGTGGCGGAGAAGTGGCGGAAAGGTGGCGGAGAGATACAAAATTCAAATTCCTCCATACATTTTTATAAAAAGTCTTGGAAAGGAGTACCAACCCCGACAACCTTGACAAATTAGTCATTAGTAGGTTATAAAAGACTTTCGTCAGAAATAATTTTAAGATAAGATTTTTTAAACTTATAAAGAATGAAGAATTGAAAATTTACTGACTTTTATTTTGTTGATAAATTAATATTTCATCAGTTAATCTAAAATTCTTCATTCTTCCATTTCAATATAATCCACAAATTATTAAGGAAATATATTTTAAATCAAGAATAGAAGTAAATATTTATCCCCCTTAAAAAGAACTCTGTTGATTTCCCTTCATTTATAAAATATTTATTTTCATGACAAATACAACTGAAACCAATAAACGAATAGCTAAGAACACTTTATTACTATACTTCCGAATGCTATTTATGATGGCAGTCAGTCTTTATACCTCACGCGTAGTGCTAAATGCTTTGGGGGTAGAAGATTTCGGTATTTACAACGTAGTAGGAGGTGTAGTAGCTATGTTTGGATTTCTCAACTCTGCCATGAGTACCAGTACACAGCGATATATTACTTTCGAACTAGGAAGAAACGACTTCAAGCAACTAAATAAAGTTTTCAATATCAGCATATCCATACATGCTTTCATATCTATTGTAATTTTTATTTTAGCAGAAACTGTCGGACTATGGTTTTTATATCATAAAATGACGATTCCGATAGAACGCATGGATGCAGCTTTATGGGCATATCAGGGGGCAATAGCTTCCACTATTGTTCTGATAATGAGTGTTCCTTATAATGCAACTATCATTGCACACGAGAAAATGAGTGCTTTTGCATATATATCGGTGCTGGAAGTGGTATTAAAACTGCTCATTGTTTATCTGCTACTTATTGGAGATTTCGACAAACTGAAACTTTATGCAGTATTAATGTTCACTGTGCAACTGATTATTCGGTTTATCTACGGAAATTACTGCAAAAGACATTTTCCAGAAACCAAAATTCTATTCTGTAAAGATTGGACGCTCTTTAAAAATATGCTTGCCTTTGCCGGATGGAATCTTTGGGGAAATTGTGCTTATATAGCATTCACACAAGGAGTAAATATCTTACTGAACATGTTCTTTGGTCCGGCTGTCAATGCCGCACGTGGCATAGCAGTACAAGTACAAAGTGCCGTCAATCAGTTCTCCTCCAACTTCCAGACCGCCTTGAATCCACAGATAACCAAATCTTACGCTACCGGAGATTATGCGTATATGCACAAGCTGATATTCCGAAGTTCCAAATTTACATTCTTCTTACTTTTATTCTTATCACTTCCCATTCAATTGGAAACAGAAACTATACTGAACATTTGGCTGAAAAATGTACCAGAACATACAGTAAACTTTCTCCGCCTTATCCTCTGCACAACTATAATAGACGCTACGGCAAATCCGCTTATGATTTCAGCAGCAGCTACGGGAAAGGTAAAACGCTATCAATCGATAGTTGGAGGTATTTTACTGGCAATACTTCCCATATCGTATGCGACATTGAAACTTGGGGGAAATCCCGAATCTGTATTTATCGTGCACCTGTCTGTTTGCGCGATAGCTTTTATCACACGTTTATTCATTATCAGACCCATGATACAGTTAAACCTCAAACATTACTTCAAGGAAGTGATATTGAGGTGTTTTGCCGTTACCTTTGTTGCACTGGCTTTGCCCATTGTAATAAAATATCTCACAAACGATTCATTAACTGGCTTTTTCGTAGTATGCCTTGCCTGTGTGTGTAGCGTACCGGTAACATCCTACTTTTTAGGATTCGATCAGAATGAAAAACAATTCATCAACCAAAAGATTCTATCAGTAATAAATAAAATCAAACGATGATCACCATCAAAAAACCCAAGGATTGTTGCGGCTGCAACGCTTGCGCGCAACGATGCCCCAAACATTGCATCACTCTCACAGAAGACCATGAGGGCTTTCCCTACCCCAAAGTGAATACCAAACTCTGTATCGAGTGCGGATTATGCGAGAAAGTATGCCCCGTAATCAATCAAGGGACTCCAAAAGAGCCTTTGGAAGTATATGCGGCAATCAACCCCGATGAACAAATCAGAAAAGAAAGTTCCTCAGGAGGCATATTCACTTTACTAACTGAAAAAATAATACAAGAAAACAGAGTGGTTTTCGACGCACGCTTTGATGAAAACTGGGAAGTAAAGCACGACTATACCGAAACCATGGAAGGCTTGGCAGCTTTCAGAGGTTCCAAATACGTTCAAAGCCGGATAGAGGACAATTACCTGAAAGCCGAAAAGTTCCTGAAAGGAGGAAGGAAAGTCCTGTTTTCCGGTATTCCCTGTCAGATAGCCGGACTGAAAAAATTCCTCAGGAAAGAATACGACAACCTGCTGGCGGTGGATTTCATCTGCCACGGAGTACCCAGTCCCAAGGTATGGCGCATGTATTTGGACGAAACATGCAGAAACCTTATAGGGAAAGGTGGAAAAAATACAGTTTTTTTCTAAAACTGAATCCAACATTTATACAGTGTGGGAAAAATACAGAAGGGCTCTTCGAGCCCTTTTCGGAAAATGTTTTTATGAAAACTTTCCCTTCGGATACCATCACGTCCCTCTTGCTACCAATGCCCGTGCAAATCAGGAAAATCAACCAGCGACATCACCATTGCGGATTATTGGAACATTCCACAAGTATTGCCCGATTTTGACGACGACAAAGGGATGAGCTTAGCATTAACTAATACTCCCGAAGGGAAAAAGACTTTCTCGTCCTGTTACGCCATTTGCAAAAAGACCGGATATGAGGAGGCAAAAGGAAAAAACGGAGGGTTTCACGAGAGAATTACCATTCCTCAAAAAAGAGGATATTTCTTCACCGAAATAGGACAAACAGATAACGTAAACTTATCCAAACTGATTCTACAAGTTACACGCAAACCTTTTCCGTACAGGATCAAGTTAAAGATAAAAAGAGTCATTAAGAAATTAATCGGATATAAATCATGAAAATCGGAATATTGACACTACCTCTACATACCAATTATGGAGGTATCTTACAAGCATACGCATTGCAAACAGCATTGGAACGGATGGGATATGAAGCGGTAGTAATAGATAAAACCAATCAAGCCAAACTACCTCTTTGGAAAATGCCGTTATCTTATCCCAAACGAATACTGAAGAAATACGCTTTAGGGAAGAAAAATATCAGAATATTTCAGGAACAATGGTTTAATCAGACCTATCCTATTGTCAGTAAGAATATCCAACCTTTCATTGACAAGTATATTCATTATATAACTCCAAACAAATTATCTGAACTTAAGCCTGACCAGTTCAATGCCATCGTTGTAGGAAGCGACCAAATATGGCGTCCTAAATATTATCCGCAAATAGAAAACGCTTATCTTACATTTGCCAAAAACTGGAATATCAAACGGATAGCGTATGCAGCTTCATTCGGAACAGACAAATGGGAATACTCTCCTACTCAAACAGAAACTTGTAAAAAACTAGCTCAGAAATTCGATGGCATTTCCGTAAGGGAATCTTCCGGAATCAATCTATGCAAACAACATTTAAATACAAGCGCACAACATGTACTAGATCCCACTATGTTGCTGGATAAAGAAGATTATATCAGGTTGTTCGAAAAAGCAAAAACTCCCAAGAGTCCGGGAAACATGTTGGTCTACGTTTTGGACGAAACGCAAGAAAAAACGACCTTAATAAATAAAGTAGCCAAGGAAAAAGGACTAACACCATTTCGGGTAAACTCACAAATAGGCAATCTCAATGCCCCATTAGAAAAGCGAATACAACCATCAGTAGAACAATGGCTAAGAGGTTTTTATGATGCTGAATTTGTTGTAACGGACTCTTTCCATGCTTGTGCATTCTCCATACTGTTTGGCAAACCGTTCATCGTCTATGGTAATGAAAACAGAGGGCTGTCACGTTTTGAATCTTTGCTTCACCTGTTCTCTCTTAAAGACAGGTTAACCACAGACATCACAAACATTCCCCATTCCGATATTGATTGGAACAATGTAGAAAAGCAGTTAGCTCATTTACGCACACAATCTCAACGTTTCTTACAGAAATACCTATAATTCACTTTTTGAATATCACATATATGGATATAAACCATCCCAAGATTTCCGTAATCGTGCCTGTCTACAAGGTAGAGAAATACTTGCCCAAGTGCATAGAAAGCATATTACAACAGACATTTACCGATTTTGAATTACTGCTGATAGACGATGGAAGTCCCGACAGTTCTGGAAAAATTTGCGATGAATATGCTGCAAAAGATTCACGCATCCGGGTTTTCCATAAAGAGAATGGAGGAGTAAGTTCTGCAAGAAATTTGGGATTGGATAATGCCAAAGGAGAATGGATTTCCTTTATTGATGCGGACGATTGGATTAGTAACGATTTCTTATCTTTCGATTATAAAGAAGCAGACGTAATCCAAAAATCATACCAAATGATTCGCCAATCAGGTGAAGTGATAGAAACCTACCATCTACAATCCAGCATAATTAATGATAAAAAGGTTTTATACAAATTTTATGTAAACAAAAGGAATAATGCCTTATGGGACAAAATCATAGCTAAAAAACTTATCGGGAACAGGCGTTTTGACATTAACATAAAGATTGGAGAAGATTTTCAGTTTTTTCTAGGACTTGTACCATCCATTAATACATATCTATTCTCGGATAAAGGTTGTTACTACTACTTGAACCGCAGCAATTCGGCAATGGCAAAAGTAGAAAATAATAAACGAGAGCGAGCATTAATCCTAATGGCAAACTTGAACAATGTGAATAAAGAACCTGCTCTAGAAAATATTGATAATCTACGTTATAGCATCATATACACAACGTATATACCGCAACTAATCAAATTCAAAGCAATATTGAAGAAAGAAGATGCAAATACTATTGATATGTATTTGAAAAAGATTCCATGGAAGAATCTTACATACATAAATTTGAAGGCTAAAATAAGACTTTCAACTCTCTTTCTTGCACATCAACTCAAAGTTATACAGTAATTGCTTATGATTAATATTCTTATCTTACTGTTTTTATTATTACTCATAACGTATAGGTATGAAAAAGGCTTTATCGTCTTTGCTTCGTTTTTCTTTTTTGCACAAAGTATACCTAGCGGAATAGGCAATGCGACAATCTATTTTATAGTAACCATGTATCTATTACTAATCTACTGGATTAGAAAATTAAAAAGGAAGGAAAAAAGTAATATGCCGTTCCCTAAAATATGGATAAACTCTATTTTACTATTATCGGTATGTTGCTTGATTACTGAATTTGTAAGTGGATTCAAAAATTATCAGGGTTGGGTTAACCTAGTAGTTAGCTCTTTTGTTTTCCCTTTTTTGCTGTGGAAATTTATCAATTCACCACAAAGGCTACAAAAACTAATAAAAGGATTGAAAACCAGTTTATTCATAATTGTACTATATGCGATTATCGAGCAACTAATCCACAGCAATCCTCTATCTCAACTACTCTATCCTAGTGATGAAACTACTTATGCTAAGAATGTACTTGGAGAACTAGCTTTCCGCTATGGTCTTTACCGATGTAAGTCATTGCTAGTATTTTCATCCACATTAGGATGTTTCGGAATAACAATGGCATATTTGTTCTTTCAAGTAAAAAATATGACAAACTACTTTCAGTATAAAAACAAATCACGGTTATCCAATTACAAATTATTATTACTGCTCAGCTTTATTGCTATTGCATTTAGCACAACCCGCTCCGTGTTCCTTGTAACATTTATTATAGCGATGGGATGTATATTGCAATATCGAAATTCTATTTCCAAATCCAATACGAGTATTTATATAATAGGCATATTAGGGCTTATTTTCTTCTTTTTAGGAGGTGGAGATGATCTTATTAACACAATGTTCGGGTCTATGAACAAAAACAATATTGGTAGTTCTCCTGAAATGCGAATGAACCAGTTGGATATAAGTCTTTATTACTTCAATCAATCACCAATATGGGGAAACGGATTGAATTATATATTTAAAGTTGTATCAGAACAAGACCCTGATATTTATGGAGCTGAAAGTATTTGGTTTCAATTACTTGTTAATTATGGAATTGTAGGTTGTATTACATACACGATATTCGTTTTTACAATTGGCAAAAAACTATGGACTTATAATAAGTATTTCATCATTTTTCCTTTGGCAATTTTTATCGGAAAAACTACTTCCATATTAATGGATGTTGAATACGACTATTACCTCTATGTCGCAATTATGATAATAAAAATATACACGTATAAAAATTACTTACGGAAACAAAAATACCCCAATATTCCGATATCTCAATCCAGCATAAACTAAACAGTATTAATTCGATGAAAAATAATATCTCATTCATACATGATTGTTTTGGGTGCGGTGTTTGCTCAACAGTTTGCCCTCCCAACATCATAGACATAATCTTAAGCAAAGAAGGATTCTATGAACCGCAAATAACAGATGAAGACAAATGTATTAACTGTGGCAGATGCTTAAAAGTATGCTCATTTTATAATAATGAAACTATATCCCAAACAAATAATATAAAGGGATATGCTACATGGAGTAAAGACCCTAAAGTCAGACACAATGCTTCATCCGGGGGAACAGGTTATGAAATAGCTAGACAACTCGTTAATGAAGGCTATCATTTTTGCGGAGTAAAATATAATATAAAAAATAAATATGTAGAACATTATATTACCGATAAAATAGAAGAAATTGCCTCAAGTACAGGTTCAAAATATATACAAAGCTATACAAAAGATGCTTTTACCAACATTAATTTCAAAGAGAAAAATGTAATAGTGGGAACTCCTTGCCAAATAGCCTCACTAAGAAGATTAATCAAACTGAAAAGGGCAGAAGATAATTTTATACTTATAGACTTCTTTTGTCATGGAATACCCTCTATGCTACTTTGGAACAAGTACCTTGAATCAGCAACAGAGAAATTAGGTAATATAACTCATGTTTCATGGCGTAACAAGAGAACTGGTTGGCACGATTCATGGGCAATGAAACTAGAAGGAGAAAATAAATCTAAAAGACAAGAAATTTATAGTCGATGGACTCAAGGGGATTTATTTTATCGCTTTTTCTTAAATCATTATTGTTTAGGTAAACATTGTACCAAAGATTGTCGATTTAAAATGCTAAACTCAAAAGCAGATATAAGAATAGGCGATTTATGGGGACCTAGTTATAAACATGATGATAAAGGCGTTACGGGATTATTAGCTCTCACATCCAAAGGCAAACAACTGATTGACAGTATAAATAGCATAGAAAAACAAGAAATAGGCACATCAATCGTATGTGAAGGACAAATGGTTAATAATGCGCCTTCACATCCACTACGTAATTTGACTATCCGTATGCTAAATTCAAAAATGCGATTAAAAAATATTTCTAAAGTTATTTATACACTTGAAATACCATTCAAAATAGTAAAAAAATTACATCTATCAAAATGAAAATAGGACTAACTACTATATATAGCGTACCTAATTTCGGTTCTGTATTACAAACGTACGCTACGCAAGAGATACTCAAGACATTGGGCAATGAAGTACAAATCATAAATTACAAATACCCCAACGAATGGCACTATAGTCATGGGGTAAGAAGAAGCAGCCTGAAATCCAAAGTTGCACAATTACTCGGTATAAAGCTCCAGCATCGAAAGGCAAAAAAATTGGAGTGGTTCAGAAAAAGCCACCTCAATTTTACAAAGCCATACAAAAGCCTTACAGAATTAGAAAATGAAAATTGGAACAATTACGACACAGTATGCGTAGGAAGCGACCAAGTTTGGAATCCTCGTTATCTTTTAGGAGATGCAGCTTATATGCTCTCATACATTCCGGATACCGTGAATAAAATCTCCATCGCTTCCAGCTTTGCAGTACAGACCATTCCCGAAAATCTAGTTCCTAAATATCAAAAGTATCTCTCCCGTTTTAAAGCACTATCAGTAAGAGAGGATAATGGGAAAGAAATTATTAACAATGAATTGAATATAAAGCAACCAGTAGAAGTTCTTCTGGACCCGACTCTTTTACTCAACAAATCGGAATGGATTAAAATAGCTTCATATAAAAAATGCCCCAAACAGAACTATATTTTAATATACATGTTGACTTACGCATTTGAACCCCGCCCTTTTATATTTGATGTAATAAGCTACTTCAAAGAAAAATACCACTATGAAGTGGTGGTATTGGAGGGACATAAAGAAGCTAAAAGTTCTGGGATCAATATGACAAACGTAGAAAATTCTACCATCGAAGAGTTTCTCGGATTATTCCATAATGCTTCTTTAGTAATAACCACCTCCTTCCACGGAACAGCGTTTGCCGCAAACTTAGGTAGACCTCTTGTTTCTGTTGTTCCTCCCAACAATGGTGACGACCGACAAAGTTCTTTACTGAAAAGATTAGGGCTTGAACAATGTATCGCTTATATGAATAAACCCATCGAAAACATACAGCCTTTTTACAACCAAGAGCAGGAACAACAGAAGCTGGATACAATAAGGGAACAAAATAAACAGTGGATAAAAAACATGATATTATAAACCTTAATAAATAATCAAAATGAGCATTATTAACCTATGTAAAAAATACTCACAAAAGCATATAAATTATATCATACTAGCAGCAGCGATAGATATATTAAATCCCTGAAGAAATCAGGAGTGCATATTGGAAAAGGAACAAAAATATTTGACCCTAAAAATATTCAAATAGACATAAGCCGCCCTGAGTTACTTGAAATAGGGGAACATGTTTTTTTGCATAGAGGAACAACAATCCAAACTCATGACTGGGCTTCGTGGTGCTTTGTCTATTCGCATAATGACTTTCTTCCTTCCCATGGACGGGTAAAAATAGGAAATAATGTTTGGTTAGGAGAAAATGTAACAATCCTAAAAGGAGTAACAATCGGCGATAATGTGATTATCGGAATAGGATCTATCGTAACCAAATCAATACCGTCCAACTCGATTGCCGTAGGATGTCCAGCCAAAGTAATAGGAACCTATGAAGATTATTACAAAAAGCGCAAGGAACAATCCTATGAAGAAATGATAGATTATGGGAAAGCTATTTTAGAACAAGGAAAAACACTCAAAGAAACCGACTTTTATGATGATTATCCCATATTTACAGACGCTCATAATTACAAGGAATATCCTTATCCCTATGAAAGGATATTCAACCAACGCCAATTCGAAGCATGGAAGAAACAACATCAGGCACCATTTAAAGAATTTAAACAATACTGTATAAACGAATTAAACATAAATAAGTCCAAATGAACCAATCGCCCAAAGTAAGTATAATCATTCCGATATACAACGTAGAAAAATATTTAGACCGTTGTATGTCATCGATTCTTAATCAAACGCTAAAGGATATAGAGATTATTCTAGTAGATGACGGCTCTCCAGACAACTGCCCCAAGATGTGCGATGAATATGCCCAAAAAGATTCACGCATCAAAGTAATTCATAAACAAAACGGAGGATTAAGTTCTGCACGAAACGCAGGTCTTGACATTGCAAACGGAGAGTATGTCGCTTTTGTCGATTCTGATGATTACACCTCAACGGAAGCATATTATACTTTATACCATAAAGCCAATGTAGAAAATGCAGATATTGCCTACGCTGGATTCATTTTACAAAAATCAAATGGAAGCGAAAGTGAGTGTTTCCAATTAAATGAAACATTCGAGAATGAAAATATTGCTAAATTTCTAAGTTCTATGATTTTTGACAACAAACCTTACAAAGACAAGATTTGGATGTCGGTATGGAACGGTATATATAAACGTGAGTTAATGGAAAGTCATAAAATACGCTTTCAATCGGAACGTTTATTCCTTTCGGAAGACATTCTGTTCCATACTCAACTGATTCCGCTATGTAAAAAGATAATTTGCTTACCCAACACCTTTTATCACTATTGCTATAACGGTACATCTTTAACCCATTCGTTCAACACCAATAAAATAGACAATAACTTCAGGCTTTACGAATCACTATTACAAACAAGTAAAAAATACGGTCTGACTAATATTGACACTTCTATTCAACTCTTCCTTATCAATTATACGAGAGGAGTGATTTTAAAAGGAATTATCCTGTCTGATATGAGTTTTCAGGATAAGTATAAATATTGTCAAAAAGTTTATGAATACAAAGAGTGGAAAAATGTATTTTCCTCTCTGCAAAATAAAAAAATTCCCCGATTAGAAAAACTTGGACTATATCTAATCAAATACAAAGCATTTTTTATCACAACCATTATCTACACAATATACTATAAACTACTGGGAAAAGGAAAATTCGAATAAAATTCTTTGTCCCAACAAGATTCAATTCCATTATAACTCAATAACTACTTTACATGAAAATCTTACTTATCGATGTATACCACTTCAACAAAGGAGGGGCAGAAACCGTTTGCTTTAACACAGGAGAAATGTTAAAACAAAATGGTCATGAAGTTGTCTACTTCACTCTAAAATGGAACAACAACCTCCCTTCACCACAAGAAAAATATTTTCCCGAATCGAAAGAAACGAGAAAGGGAGTTTTCCGACAACTAATCAACTTACGCAACTATTTCTACTATCCCGATGCTGCTAGAAAACTGGAACAGCTCATTCTGTCAGAAAAACCGGATATAGCACATATTCATCTCATGTGGGGACAAATATCCCCTTCCATCTTTCCTGTACTGAAAAAATACAATATACCTATTATCTTTACTATACACGATTATAGAATAGTATGCCCTGGTTATCTATTCAAAAACGGGAAAGAGGAAATTTGCGAAAAATGCAATGGAAAAAACTTTTATCAATGTTTTTTCAACAAATGTGCCAAAGGCAGCTATGTTCTCAGTTTTTTCATGGCAGCAGAACAATATTTCCGAAACACCTTCTTTAATCCAAGTAAATACATCAACGGTATATTATATGTAAGTGATTTTTCACGAAAAAAGCACGAAGAATATATGCCAGCTTTAAAAGGTATTCCCAATCTTGTGATGCATAATTTTTCCTTACACATAAAACAAGAAGGGAAAATGCCTGATAAAAACAAATATTTCTTATTCTTAGGAAGACTATCTAATGAAAAAGGAATTACAACACTCGTAAAGGCATTCAAAGAATGTCCTGACAGCAAACTAGTTGTAGCAGGGACAGGACCTTTAGAAAAGGAACTAATTCAATACAAAGAACAAAACAAACTAGACAATATACATTTTGTAGGTTACAAAAGTGGAGAAGAACTACAAGAACTGAAAAAGAAAGCATACTTTGTAATTGTACCATCCGAATGCTATGAAAATAATCCTATGGCAATCATTGAAGCTTATGCAGAAGGGGTTCCCGCCATTGGAGCAAATATTGGAGGAATTCCCGAAATCATAATATCAAACCAAACTGGATTTACATTCGAAATGGGCAATACTATTTCACTGACTGAAATAATACAACATGCTTCTTCTTTATCTGCCCAAGAATACAAAGTAATGAGTGAAAATAGCATCAAATATGCTATTGAAGATATGAGCAAAGACAGTTATTACAATAGACTTATTCCATTCTATCAGAAAATTATCAGCCAATTTCACTAATTAGATTCTGTTATTCTAACTTTTTTACACTAAATTATATCTTATGAAAATCGTTGTTACCGGAACTCGTGGTATTCCTAATATCATGGGAGGGGTAGAAACACACTGCGAAGAACTTTTTCCACGTATCGTCAAAAAGGGATTTGACGTTACTCTTATACGAAGAAAAAGTTATGTAAAAGACTCTATATCTGAATACGAAGGTGTTAAACTAATAGATATAGAAACCCCGAAAAAAAAATCATTCGAAGCTATCATTCATACATTCAGAGCTATATGGAAGGCCAAATCAATTGAAGCAGATATCGTACACATCCATGCTATTGGTCCTGCCCTACTTACACCCATGGCTAGACTTCTGGGAATGAAAGTAGTATTTACTCATCATGGTCCAGATTACGACCGTGACAAATGGGGGAAAGCTGCCAAAACCATTCTAAAATTAGGAGAACGAATGGGCACCAAATATGCGAATGAGGTTATTGTTATCTCTGAAGTTATCAATGATTTATTAGTAAGAAAATACAATCGAAAAGATTGTCACCTAATTTACAATGGTGTTCCCGAACCAGAAATCTGTGATTATCCTGAATATTTTAAAGAATTAGGTATCGAAAAGGGTAAATATATATTGGGTATGTGCAGATTCGTTCCTGAGAAAAATCTACATCATCTAATAGAAGCTTTCACTAAGACAAAGCACGAAGGATATAAATTAGTCCTTGCAGGAGATACTGATTTTGAAGACGAATATTCACGAAGTTTGAAAGCAATGGCTAAAGAGAACGGAGTGATTCTGACTGGATTTATCAAAGGGAAAAAGCTTCATTCTTTATTGAGTAATACGCATTGTTATGTGCTTCCTTCTTCACATGAAGGTCTTCCCATTGCTTTGCTGGAAGCTATGAGTTATAAAGCTCCTGTTATTGTTAGTAATATTCCCGCAAATTTAGAAGTCGGCTTAAAGTATGAAAACTACTTTGAAGTAGGAAATATTGAAGAATTAACCCAAAGATTACAAAAAAATATGGATTCACCTTATCAAAAGATAGAATATGATATGAGCCTATATAATTGGGATATTATAACAGAACAAACAGTCAACATATATTCAAATATTCAAGTATCGAAAAAATCTTAAAATAAGAATCTATAAAAAATCTAATCGCTACAGCCTCTATACAGAAGAGACCGTAGCGATTTTTGTTTATATATTTCTTTTATTTTATTCTTTTTTCGAACAATTCATTATTTTTGCACCGCACTTTGAAACGAACTATAAAATATAAGATTCGGGAAGTACAAATAATTATGAAGTAATAGAACGATTGTTTTAACCAAAGATTAATACACGATGATTACATTTACTCTTTGTCTGGTGGCTTTGATAGCCGGATATTTTATTTATGGGAAACTGGCTGAACGCATTTTTGCACCTGATAACCGCTTGACTCCTGCCGTGACTGATGCGGATGGGGTGGATTATATAGTACTCCCGAACTGGAAAGTGTTTATGATTCAGTTTTTGAATATAGCCGGAGTGGGGCCTATTTTTGGAGCAATTATGGGGGCTATGTTTGGAAGTGCTTCTTTTCTGTGGATTGTGTTGGGCTCTATTTTTGCAGGGGCGGTGCATGATTATTTCTCGGGAATGCTGTCTTTACGAAATCATGGGGAAAGCTTGCCGGAACTTGTAGGAAGGTATCTGGGAAAATCTACCAAACAGGTGATGCGTGTATTTACCGTGGTACTGATGATACTGGTAGGTGCGGTATTTGTGGCGTCACCGGCTACCTTACTGGCGAAACTGACTCCGGAGCATTTGGATATTACGTTCTGGATTGTTGTAATCTTTATTTATTATATACTGGCTACGTTTCTGCCAATAGACAAGATTATCGGTAAGGTGTATCCGATTTTTGCACTGGCTTTGATTTTTATGGCTTTGGGATTGCTGGTGATGCTGTATGTAAACCATCCTACTCTGCCGGAACTGTGGGAGGGGCTGACCAATACGCATCCGAAAGCAGAATCGACTCCTATTTTCCCGATGATGTTTATCACCATTGCCTGCGGGGCTATCTCGGGATTTCATGCGACACAAAGTCCGCTGATGGCCCGCTGTATGAAAAGCGAACGCAACGGACGGCCGATTTTTTACGGTGCAATGATTACGGAAGGTATTGTGGCACTGATCTGGGCGGCTGTGGCTACATATTTCTTTCACCAGAATGGTATGGGAGTAAGTGATGCTTCTGTAGTGGTTTTTGAAATCAGTAAAGAATGGTTGGGAGCTATAGGTAGTGTACTGGCGATATTGGGTGTGGTAGCGGCTCCTATTACCAGTGGGGATACGGCATTCCGCTCGGCACGACTGATTGTAGCGGATTTTATGAATCTTGAACAAAAGAGCCTGAAATCGCGTTTGTATATTTGTATTCCGATGTTTTGCGTTGCAGGGGCTATCTTGTTGTATAGTCTTCGTGACGCAGACGGATTCCAAGTGATTTGGAGGTATTTTGCATGGGCTAACCAAACCTTGGCGGTATTTACTTTATGGACCATCACAGTATGGCTGGTACGCGAAAGAAAAGGATTGTCGTTTATGATGACACTGATACCGGCACTGTTTATGACCATGGTTTGTCTGACATATATTACTGTAGCTCCGGAAGGAATAGGAATGAATAAGGGCTATATAGGATGGGTCTCTTCCTTGTCTTTATTGATTAGCGTGATTTGCTTCTGCCGGTGGTATATGAAACAAAAAGCACAGAGATAGTACGGATTATAAGTCCGGCATTACCTTTGCTCAAAAACAAGCTTTGGGTTTGGTACCTGCACTTGCCTTCATGTATCTTTTCAGAAGACAGGAGGCGGCTCGGCATAGTTCAAACTTGAAAACTATGTTTTCGTTTGCCTCTGCTCTCGCCTTTCACTATCTTTTCAGAAGAGAGGAGGCGGCTCGGCATAGTTCAAACTTGAAAACTGTGTTTTCGTTTGCCTCTGCTCTCGCCTTTCACTATCTTTTCAGAAGAGAGGAGGCGGCTCGGCATAGTTCAAACTTAAAAACTGTGTTTTCGTTTGCCTCTGCTCTCGCCTTTCACTATCTTTGTCAAATTGTTTTTCAAACCCAAAAGCAACTTATGAATTTCAAGAAAACGAATCTATTTATTGCTGCTCTTTGTTTGTGTAGTGCTGCACAGGCGGAACAAGCGGACTCTACCCTAACCTACCGCATAGAGGCAAGTGGAAATGTATCGGAGGGTACATACGCACCGCTCTGGTTTACGGCTAACCGGTACGGGCTGTCGAGTCAGGAACCGAACAGCGGATTTCTACGGGCTGGTATCGCGTATAACCGGCAACTGCCGCATCATTGGCGTATTCAGGCTGGACTGGACTTGGCTGGAACTGTAAACCAGACAAGCAACTTTGTAGTACAACAGGCTTATGGAGATATTTCCTGGCGTTTTCTTACATTGAGTATCGGTAGTAAGGAACGTACAGGCGGACCATTGGAAAAGAATGAACGTTTAAGCAGTGGTATGCTGGTGGAAGGGAATAATGCACGTCCAGTGCCTCAGGTGCGGGGTGAGATTGCCGACTATGTATCGGTTCCGGGGACAAAGGGATGGCTGGCTCTGAAAGGCCATATCGCGTATGGTATGTTTACCGACAATAGCTGGCAAGAGAGTTTTGCCGCTGCAGGACAGTCGTATGGTAGGGATATATTGTATCATAGCAAAGCGCTGATGTTCCGAATCGGGAACAGGGAAAAACTGCCGCTGGAATTTGAATTCGGTTTGCTGGATGCAGCGCAATTTGCCGGAGATCAGATGAAAAAGAATGCAGACGGAAGCAGTACACTGGTGCATGATATGCCGGACGGACTGGACAGTTTTATAAAGGCATTTTTACCGGTACGAAGTGAAGATAAAATGGCAAATGTAGAAGGAAACCATGTGGGCAGCTGGAACTTTGCCTTGAATTATTATTTACACGACTGGAAGTTCAGGGTATATCTGGAACATTATTTTGACGATCACTCGCAAATGTTCTGGCAGTATGGAAGATGGAAGGACGGACAGTTGGGTATTGATATCACTTTACCTAAAAACCGTTTCGTGAGTAATGTAGTATGGGAAATGATGTCGACAAAGGATCAGACCGGACCTATTTTGTATGATGGCTTTGCTGGCAGTTTTCCGGAGTATCAGGTAAGTGCCGGAGATAATTATTATAACAACGGGGGGTATCAGGCCTGGCAACACTGGGGTTATGGAATGGGAAATCCTCTCCTGCCCGGTCCTATCTACAATCAGGATGGAAAAATTACATTCAAGAGTAACCGTGTACGCTCGCATCATGTGGGCATAGAGGGTAATCCGGCTACGGAGTGGAACTACCGGGTACTGGTATCGTTTGCCCGTCACTGGGGTACGTATTTCGTGCCATTGGACAAGCAGAGAAAGCAGTTCAGTTCGCTGTATGAGGTGACTTATACTCCGCAATGGACGAAAGGATGGAGTGTGTCGGCTGCTCTAGGAGTAGACCGGGGAAATTATCTGGGTAACTCTACCGGAGGTATGCTGACGATAAGAAAGACTGGAGGTATCTTATAACTGAAAAAACGGAATAGTGTATGAATAAAAGAATATATACAGGACTTTTGGTTTTCTTACTCATACTGTTGGGGGGATGTGAAAAGGCTCCTATAAACAGCGATATAGAGGGTATGTGGAAACTGGAGGAATATACAACAACGGAAGATGGGGTAACGCATCCTTGCGAACGGATTTATTATAGCATCCAGCTGTGGGTGGTAGATATAGCGGAAAAGCAGGGAACAAAGGGATACGCACCGTCAATCGGACGATTTGCTTATGGTGAGGATGGAAATACGGTGATTATGAAGGATTTTTATTACCGGAAAGGGACGACAGACAGCAAAGAGCCGACCAAACTGGAAGACTTGCAGCCGTATGGACTGAATAGCCTGGAAACCACTTTCGAAATAGTAAAATCGGATGGTAAGAATATGGTATTGCGTTCGGATTATGCAACACTGACTTTCAGTAAATTTTAAATCAAGGTCTATACTCATGGGAAAAATAAACTGGTATGCTTTGTATGTGCGTATGCACCATGAAAAAAGAACAGCAGAAAGACTGGCACAAATGGAAGTGGAATATTATCTGCCTGTACAGGAGGTAGTACGCCAGTGGAGTGATCGGAAAAAGAAACTGCAGATGGTGGTAATCCCGATGATGATTTTTGTACACACGGATGAAGTAAACCGCATCAAACTGATGCAGCAATTACCGAGTGTGACCGGAACTCTGATAGATCGCTGTACGCATCGGCCTGCCATCATTCGGGAGGATGAAATGGAGCGCTTCAAGTTTATGCTGGATTTCTCGGAAGAAGCCGTTACATTTACAGACGGACCGATTCATCCGGGAGAAAAGGTACAAGTTCTGAAAGGACCGCTGAAGGGCCTGACAGGTGAACTGATTGAAATGCACGGAAAAACCCGGGTAAGTGTACGGATTGAGAATCTGGGATATGCAGCAGTAGAAATTCCAGCCGGATTTATTGAGAGACTCAACGAAAAGTGATGTATTTATTGCTCATGAAATTGACGGCTCCGTAAACAAACAGACCGAGGAATTGAGCCAGATACTCATTGCAATGAAAAATCTCTACCAACAATAGCAGAAAAAGAAATTGTGCGCTATAAGCAATAAGGAAAGCGCCGGAAAAGAATAGCATCTGATGCCAGATGTTATTTTTTTTTGTTTCTGTCTGCAGAGGAAAAATCCAGTATTTGGACCAGACGAAATTGTGTGCCTGCGCAATGACATAAGCTACAATATTGGCTAGCATATAGTCTTGGTTTGCATAATGCATCATAATGCCGACTACAAGGGCAGTAATCAGCGCATTCAAGGTACCAATAACGGCAAAGCGGAAAATACGGACGGATTCTTTCATCTGTGTATACACAAAAAAGAAGAGGATGCGCCGGATCATTACAAGAGTGACTGGAGTGTTCCGTCATTCCGGTACCGACACATCCTCTTCGTTTAGCTGAGATTATTCTTTGATGTCAATAACCAAATTCAATTCGTCAAGCTGCTTCTGATCGAGGTATCCAGGAGCATCGAGCATCACATCGCGACCGGAATTGTTCTTCGGGAATGCGATACAGTCGCGGATAGAATCCAAGCCAGCAAACAGAGATACCCAACGGTCGAGACCATAAGCCAGACCACCGTGAGGAGGAGCACCGAACTTGAAGGCATTCATCAGGAAGCCGAACTGTTCTTGTGCCTTTTCCGGAGTGAAACCAAGGATTTCGAACATCTTAGCCTGCAACTGTGAGTCGTGGATACGGATAGAACCACCTCCTACTTCTACACCGTTGATGACCATGTCGTATGCATCGGCACGTACGGCTGCCGGATTAGTGTCGAGAAGTGCAATGTCTTCGTCTTTGGGGTGAGTGAACGGATGGTGCATTGCCATCAGACGGCCTTCTTCTTCACTCCATTCGAACATCGGGAAGTCGATTACCCAAAGACAAGCGAACTTGTTCTTATCGCGCAAGCCAAGCTGGTTACCCATTTCAAGACGCAACTCGCAAAGCTGTTTACGGGTTTTCATTGCATCATCTCCACTCAAAATAAGGATAAGGTCGCCTGGTTTTGCACCAAAGGCCTCTTTCATCTGCTGGAGAACTTCCTGTGTATAGAATTTATCTACGCTTGATTTTACATTGCCGTCTGCTTCTACACGGGCGTAAACCATACCTTTTGCTCCAATCTGAGGACGTTTTACGAACTCTGTGAGCTGGTCGAGCTGCTTACGAGTGTAGGTAGCTGCTCCTTCTGCACAGATACCGCCAATGTAGGCTGCATTATCGAATACAGAGAAGCCGTGACCTTTCATAATGTCCATCAGTTCTACGAACTTCATGCCGAAACGCAAATCGGGTTTGTCGCTACCATAGTATTTCATGGCATCGGCCCATGGCATACGGATGAAAGGTTCGGTGAGTTCTACACCACGCAGTTCTTTGAAGAGGTGTTTAGCCATTCCTTCGAAAGTCTGGATGATGTCTTCCTGTTCTACGAAACTCATTTCACAGTCAATCTGTGTAAATTCCGGCTGACGGTCTGCACGAAGGTCCTCATCGCGGAAGCATTTCACAATCTGGAAGTAACGGTCGAAACCGGATACCATAAGCAGCTGTTTCAATGTCTGCGGAGACTGTGGAAGTGCATAGAACTGTCCCGGATTCATACGTGAAGGTACTACAAAGTCGCGTGCACCTTCGGGGGTAGAACCGATAAGCATCGGAGTTTCTACTTCAAGGAAGCCTTTGCTGTCGAGATAACGGCGTACTTCCATAGTCATGCGGTGACGGAGTTCAAGATTCTTGCGTACAGCATTACGACGCAAGTCAAGGTAGCGGTACTTCATACGGAGATCATCACCACCGTCTGTATTGTCTTCGATAGTAAACGGAGGGGTCTGTGCCGCATTAAGCACAACAAGTTCTGCTACGATGATTTCGATTTCACCGGTAGGAATGTTATTGTTTTTGCTGGAACGTTCGTTTACTGTACCAGTAGCCTGAATGACGTATTCACGTCCTAAATGATTGGCACGCTCGCAAAGTTCAGCATTTATTTCTGTATTAAATACCAACTGAGTGATACCATAACGGTCGCGGAGATCGACAAAGGTCATTCCGCCCATCTTACGTACACGCTGTACCCATCCGGCCAGTGTGACGCTTTTGCCTGCATCGGCGAGTCGCAACTCACCGCAAGTATGACTTCTGAACATAAGTTTACTGTTTTTATCTTTAAGTGGCACAAAGTTAGCACTTGTTTTTGACTTATACAATAGAATGGAGAATAGAACTTTGTGTCAGGTAATCGGGCTGGTCGGCATAAATATAAATAACACTCCCTCCTTTAATGGCATCGATAATAGGACGGGAAAGTTTCTGCGGGAGAGCCGGACAACCTAAACTTCTTCCCAAACGTCCGCTGGAAGGAATAACCGACGGATCGGCATAGGAAGCTCCATGTATCACTATGGCACGCTCACGGGCACGGTCGTTTATACCTTTTTCCAGCCCTTCGAGTATGAGGGAATAACCGTTACGCCCCTGATAAGTGCTTTCGGTAAGGTAAAAGCCTAAAGAGCTTTTATAAGAACCCTCTTTATTGGAGAAAGAAGTGGCATAATTGCCTCCGCTGTTTCTGCCGTGTGCTACTACTGACGAGAACAGAAGTTTGCGCTGACGCATATCGAATACAAACAGACGCTTCTCCGTGGAGGGTTTGGAAAAATCGATAAGCGTAAGAATATCGCGTTTACGTTGCTCTATCTTATTGTATCCGGCTACAGCCTGACGGAAAGCTACGGGGTTGACCACTCCATCAAGTTGCATGACTTCGTACAACTCTTCACATTCGTCTACCTTGGCCATTTCATTCACAGGAGAAGAACTTCCTGCTCTGAAGGCTGCAAAAGGAATACACCATAAAATAACTGAAAATATAATTCGCCGCATGATGTCTATTTACAATTTAGCGGCAAAGATACTGCTTTTCAGTCGAATAGAAAGAATCATGATTGTTAAATATTATTCGATAACCACTACTAACGTAGCCTCAACAGGTGCCCAATCGTAAATAAACTTGGCGTGAGAAGTGGCATTGCGCACACACATATGCGAACGAGGAATTGTTCCTAATGACCAACTGTATTCTATCATGGAAGTACGAGGAGCATTAACCGGCACTCCGTGAATGTAGGCTCCGTTTGTAAAACGACTGGCATAAGGAGCATACCCTCCTACTGCAGACGAACCGTCTTTCAGAAAAACCATTCGTTCTTTTTTCTGTTGGAGAAGAAACATGCCTAAAGGAGTTTCCTGTGCATAAGGAGGACGATGAAGACCGGTAGTAGCCGGATTCATACTTCGTACTTTCCAGTGACCGCGGGATTCACGTTCCAAAGAAACAATATTCTGATCTCTACGGTCGACAAAAACAAGATGAAGGAAATGAGTAGGATACTTCAAGCGTTTGATATAACGGCGTGGAACAAGCCACTCACCTTCGATGGTGATAGGAGCTACCCGATAAAAGACAGAATCTTCTTCGAGAATATTTACTATACTACCGTCGCGGCCATAACGCACAGGAGTTTCCTCATCGGAAGGATGATACAAAGGAACCGACTGATATCTTTCTACGCCAAGAGTATCTGCCACACGTCCATACACATTTCGTACAAACTGTTTTACTAAAGGAGCTTCGCTATTCAGATTTTTATAGTTTTTAAAAACACCTAATTGCAAACTGTCGGCAAGAAGATTTTCTACAAAGGCTATACACTTACGGATGGTCTCCCATTTAAAACTACGCACCGTATCTTTATAAGAGTAGGTATCTTTTAATGTATAACGGTCGTACAGCAATTCTTTAGTAATCTGTATATCGGATGCCAACAGGGGACGTGCTTTAGGAGGAAAAATTAAAAGAGGAGTATCAACACGAGCTGTATCCGGCCAGTCCAACAATGAATATTTATTTGCCTGACCATGTTCGCAGCCTAAAAAGAAAGAACAGGCTACCAAAAACATGAAGATAATATGAAATATGCTTTTCATAAGAATATTCCTTGTGATTCAAAGTTAACAAAATATATTTATAAAAACAATCTTTTATTTAACAAACAAACTGAAAGACAAATAGTTTATCAGAAGAGAGTGTTTTTCTATGAAAATAATATCAGGTACAAAATAATAAACTTCTATTTACAGGTTACTATAAAAAGAGCACGGAAGCTCTGCTTCTGCAAAACTTCCGTGCTCTCCTGCTTATAACGCTTAGAAACGAACCATCATTTCTATTACGAACTTATCTTGCTCTGATGGTTTGGCCAATGATAAGTCTTTATAAAAATATTTTTCGTAGTTTACTCTTAAGTCGGCTTGAAACGGTTTTCCAAGACTGAAAGTGAGACCGCCGGTAATACGCTTACGTTCATGATCATCAATCACCAACTGTCCATTTTCATCGGGTACTCCTTCACTATTATTTCCCATATAATCGAAACGGGCCAAAATGGACATTTTCTTGAACAGCATTTTCTGATTACGGAAGAACCAATCGTAATTGACAAATGCATCGACAGCCCATACATCATCAAAATCAACATGAGCATATCGCTTATACATAGCTTCTACTTCGAAATGCCAGTTATTCCATTCGTAGTAAGTACCTACATCGTACATGTAAATATTGGTATCTGCAGGACGAATACGCTGAGTACTCAAGGTAAGATTATATCCTTTGAATGGAAACATTTGTATTTTTCCAGAGTAACACAATACCTTATGCCAGCCTTTTTGCTCGGTAAGTCCGGAGCCACTGAACAATCCGGCTTCTATATCAAAAGGAAATCCCTCTTTTTGTTTATACTTCACAGTAGCACCCGCATCACGTAAACTACCCATCTGTTTGGCAATAAAAGAGCGGTTAGCAAAATACTGCTGATGAGGAGAACGATGTGCATCGATAGTAAAAGGCACACGCTTCTGTCCGATTGTAACTTCCCAGTTTTGAAAAGGAGTGACGCATACATAGGCGTCCAGCATCTTCATTTCCCCCTCATCGCACAAATCAATTTCTGCCTTGTAACGGACTTTAGGGTGAACGTTTCCAGAAAAACTGATACGGGCATTTCGTACCTGAAAGCGCTGTTCGTCATTAGTAGTCTGATACTCGTATTTACCACGGATAGTACCATGAACCTCCGGCAAATAATCTTTCAAGTCGATGGTCTGTGCAGTTGCTGTGAATGAAGAAACTGCCATCAGCAATGTGCTTGTACACGCTAAAAGTTGCTTTCTCATGAAGTATTTTCTTTTTGGCCACAAAAGTATGGGAGGTATATAAACAGATTATGTCAAATATATTACAAAGATGTTACATCATCAGATATACGTGCTGTCTCCACCTTTTCCAGCCGCATACGTAACCGGGGCATCTGCGACTTACGAATACGGAGAGTCATCACACAATCCATGTCGTATGACTGATTGAGAATCTCAGGAGATTCTTCTTTGACAATACGCATAATATCGTTCATAAAAGGATATTCAAATACTACCGTCACTTGCTCATCCACTGTTTTCTCAATAATCTGTGCTTCGGACAAGGCTTGTGCTGCCGCAGTCTTATAAGCGACTATGAGACCACTGGTGCCCAATTTAATGCCCCCGAAATAGCGGACAACAATTACCAGGATATCTGTAAGTTCATTAGAATTGATTTGTCCCAATATCGGTTTTCCTGCCGTACCGGAAGGTTCGCCATTATCATTGGCACGAAACTCCTTACGTTCCGCCCCCAACATATAAGCATAACATACATGGCGAGCATCGTAATACTTTTTCTGATATTCATCCAAATAGGCCTTGATTTCTGCAAGCGTACGTACAGGCAAAGCAATAGCAATAAATTTACTCCGTTTCTCTGTATAAACAGATTCTGCCGGAGCTGCTATGGTTTTATAAGTATCTTCTGTCATCATGAAGACAAAGGTAGAAAATCTTATTTTTACCACATAAAAAAAGGTCAGGATACTTTCTCTAAAATATCCTGACCTCCCCTCCTTAGGGCTATTTTATGGAAATGATATCATCGTTCATAACACATAAGCCATAGAAATTGAAAACTTTCTATTCTTTCTCCGACGAGAAACAAAAAACAACTTTCGATATTAGTCTAACTTATGTATCACCAGCCCTGAACGGAGTTTAGGTTCAAACCAAGTAGTTTTAGGGGGCATGATATTACCCGTATCAGCAATATCCATCAACTGTTTCATGGAAACCGGATAAAGAGCCAGCGCCATTTTCATTTCACCACTATCTACCCGTTTCTTCAACTCTCCCAATCCACGTATACCTCCTACAAAGTCAATCCGTTTATCCGAGCGTAAATCTTTAATGCCCAGAATTTCATCCAAAATAAGATTTGAAGAGATAGTTACGTCCAGTACACCTATCGGATCATGATCATTATAAGTACCCGGCTTGGCAGTAAGACTATACCACTTGCCATCCATATATAATGAGAAATTATGTAAGGCAGACGGTCTGTACTCTAGAGTACCTTTTTCTTCGACATCAAAATGAGTCTTCAAAGCTTCCAGGAACTGAGCCGGAGTCAGCCCATTAAGATCCTTCACCACACGGTTGTAATCGATAATAGTAAGCTGATTGGCTGGAAAACAAACTGCCATAAAATAATTATATTCTTCATCTCCCCGGTGATTAGGATTCTGACTGGCCTTTTCAGCTCCTACCAAAGCTGCAGCTGCACTTCGATGATGTCCGTCTGCAATATACAAAGAAGGCATAGAAGCAAACTCCTTTGTAATAGCAGCAATATCCTCATCGCAATCTATCACCCAAAAAGTATGTCCAAACCCATCATCAGGAGCTACAAAATCGTAAACTGGCTTTTGTGCCGTATATTTTGCAATAATACCTTCCAACACCTTATTATCCGGATAAGCAAAAAATACAGGTTCAATATTCGCATTATTGATACGCACATGCTTCATGCGATCTTCTTCCTTATCACGACGAGTCAGTTCATGTTTTTTTATCACGCCATTCATGTAGTCGGGTACATAAGCTCCTACGACCAATCCATATTGCGTTTTCCCATTCATGGTCTGGGCATAAATGTAATAACATTCTTTCGAATCCTGCACCAGCCATCCTTTCTCCTGAAACATACGGAAATTTTCTACAGCCTTATCGTATACGGCAGGATCGTGTTCGTCTGTCCCTTCGGAAAAATCAATTTCAGGTTTAATGATATGATAAAGTGACTTTTCGTTCCCTTTTGCTTCTTCACGGGCTTCGGCCGAATTCAACACATCATAAGGCCGGGAAGCAACCTGCTCCACCCATTCTTGAGGAGGACGAATACCCTTAAAAGGTTTGATTTTAGCCATAGTATTAGATTTTTAGTTATTTTTTATTGACACGGAATTTCTCACAGCCGTTTTGGAAGAAGTCTACAATCTGACGAGCTGCTGCAATACCTGCATTGATATTAGCTTCGGCAGTTTGAGCCCCCATCTTCTTCGGGGTAGAAAAATAACGTCCAGGATAATGAGATGCAAACTCTTCATGATGAACAGGCATAATATCGGTCACGTATTTCAGATCCGGACGGTCGTGCATCAAACGCAGCAGATCAACCTCATTGATGACTTCCTTACGAGCCGTATTTACCAACACACCATTCTTCGGCATCCGGTTAACCAAATCGTAGTCTATGGAGTTCTTGGTTTCAGGAGTAGCCGGAATATGCAATGACACAATTTGACATGTTTCATACAAAGCCTGAACAGAATCCAATGGTATCACACCATCTTTTTCCATCACATCCTTTGGACAATAAGCATCGTATGCATATATTTCCATTCCAAAGCCTTTGGCTATACGAGCCACATTCCGGCCCACATTCCCGTAAGCATGGATACCCAACTTCTTTCCCTTCAACTCTGTACCGGCTTTTCCATCATAGAAATTGCGCACTGCCATCACCATCATACCGAAAGCCAACTCAGCTACAGCATTTGAATTCTGTCCCGGTGTATTCATCACACAAACCTGATGAGCTGTAGCAGCTTCCAAATCCACATTGTCATAACCGGCACCGGCACGAACTACAATCTTCAACTCTTTGGCAGCATCCAATACTTGCTCATCAATTATGTCGCTGCGGATTATGATTGCATCTACATTCTCTACCGCATCAAGTAACTGTTCCTTATCTGTATATTTTTCCAACAGAGCCAATTCATAGCCTGCCGCTTCCACTTCCTGACGGATACCGTCAACTGCTACCTTAGCAAACGGTTTTTCGGTTGCAATTAAAACTTTCATAATAGTAAGATTTAATGTATTTTTTCAAATTCTTGCATACAGTCTATCAATGCCTGTACACTTTCTACCGGCATTGCATTGTAGCATGATGCACGGAAACCACCGACAGAACGATGTCCTTTGATACCCACCATACCACGTTCGGTAGCAAATTTCAAGAAGTCAGCTTCCAGGTCTTTATACTCATCAGCCATTACGAAGCAAATATTCATATATGAACGGTCTTCTTGTACAGTAACCGTACCTCTGAACAGTTTGTTACGGTCTATTTCTGCATACAACATCTCCGCGCGCTGTTTAGCACGACGCTGCATTTCTTCAACTCCACCCTGTGCCTTAATCCAACGTAATGTCTGCAAAGCTGCATAAATAGGTACTACCGGAGGAGTATTAAACATAGACCCTTTGTCTACATGAGTCTGATAATTCAACATCGTAGGAATATGGCGAGAAACCTTACCTAATGCATCATTCTTTACAATTACAAATGTTACACCAGCCGGAGCCAGATTTTTCTGCGCACCGCCATAGATACAGATGTATTTAGAAACATCAACCGGACGAGAGAAAATATCAGAAGACATATCGGCTACCATTGGAACATCTACATCCAAATCAGCATGCAATTCTGTTCCATAAATGGTATTATTGGTTGTGATATGGAAATAGTCTACATCAGCAGGAACTGTATAGTTTTTCGGTATATAAGTATAACCTTCAGCTTCGGAAGAGGCAACTTCTACAGTTTCACCAAATCCTTTAGCCTCTTTCAGTGCCTTTTTAGCCCAAGTACCCGTATTCAGATAAGCAGCTTTCTTTTCCAGGAAGTTATAGGGAACCATACAAAACTCCATACTTGCTCCTCCCCCAAGGAAAAGCACCGAATAGCCGTCTGGTATGTTCAGAAGTTCTTTGAATAAGGCTACTGCCTCATCTACCACTGGCTGGAAATCTTTAGCACGGTGACTGATTTCCATCAACGAAAGCCCTGAACCGTTGAAATCAAGAATAGCCTGAGCTGTTTTTTCAATCACCTCGCGCGGCAGAATAGAAGGCCCCGCATTAAAATTATGCTTTTTCATTTGGAAGTTTGTTTTGGTTTAACAATCTTATTTTTAATCTCGACATTTGCGAATTTAGCGATTATTTTCAGACTTCCAAAAGTTTTGATGATAAATTTCCAGTATTATAATATTTATACTTTCATTTTACTCTTAAAACGAAGATTTAAATATCAAATTGGCACAGCCATACCCACCTATGACAAACAGGCATTCCAGTCATCATAGCATACCACCCGAGAAGAGTGGAAGATGAAAGATTAATAATATCACAAAGATATTATTTTGCCTGTTCTATCAAAGTTTTTACCCCTTTTATCTTTTCATTTTGTATAAGTTTTAACGTTTGTTTTACCTTTTTCCGTGAAACAGCCGCAAAAGCATAATGGTCCTTTACATCTACCCGACCGATATCTTCCTTGCTCAACCCGCCTTTCTTAAACAGGAAACCCACGATATCTATTTTGTTGATTTTATCTTTTTTCCCTTTACCAATATATAAAGTAACATAGGCTGGCAAAGCAGGCTTCGGGGTTTGTTCCGGTAATACAAATTCTTCCGGATTTCCTTTCAGATAAGAAGGAATCGACTCTTCTGGATGCAAAATAACATATGCATTACCATCCGCTTCCCAACGAGCAGTACGTCCATTACGATGGATAAAACCGTCTTCAGCTATCGGAAGATGATAATGCACTACATTCCGAATATCTGGAATATCCAGTCCGCGGGCAGCCAAATCGGTAGAAATAAATATATGGCAACTTCCGTTACGAAACTTGTAAAGCGCACGTTCGCGGTCGTCCTGTTCCATTCCACCATGGAAAGTTTCACAATACACTTTCATAGAATGCAGATACTTACCTACCCGGCCTACGCTTTCACGATGATTACAGAAGACAAGCGTAGACTGATCACCCAAACTACATAACAACTTATATAATGTTTCCAGTTTATCCTTGACTGGCGACATTACCTTATATATATGAATACGGTTTATCCCCTGTGTTTCCGGATCGAGAAAATCAAGTTTCACTGTTTTGTTCAATCCAGTAAAACGTGGAATATCTTCCGTATCGGTAGCAGAAAGCAAAAAACGACGCTTCAAGGCAGGAAGTTTACCTATCACTTCAGCCATTTCCTCCTGAAATCCAAACTCCAGACATTTGTCAAATTCATCGATAACCAATGTCCGGACAGATGAAGCATCAATATTCTGTTTAATCAGATGATCGTTCATACGGCCGGGAGTAGCAATCACGACCGATGGACGAATTCCTTTCATTGTACGGTGTTCGTCCATTGCCGGACGCCCACCGTAGCAGCTCATTACCTTAAAATCCGTACCCATTGCTTTAAAAACCTGCTCTATCTGCAATGCCAGTTCCCGAGAAGGCACCAAGACAACAGCCTGTACCCCTTCCACACCAGGCTTCAGTAATGAAACCAGCGGAAGAAGATAAGCCAACGTTTTGCCAGTACCTGTAGGTGACAAAAGAATCAGATCGCTTCCTTCTTTACATACATCCACAGCAGCTTGCTGCATGGCATTCAACTGTTCGATTTTCAAATTGGCAAGTATAGTCCGGATATCCATAGGTATATTTTAATTATTCTACGTACAACACTAATCCCTTCAAGTATTCTCCTTCAGGATGATAAATATTTACCGGATGATCTCCGGGCTGTGTAAGCTGATGTAAGATACGTACACTACGTCCACTCTGTGCAGCAGCAGTAAACACCGCATTACGGAAGTTTTCCTTGCTTACTACCTGCGAGCAGGAGAAGGTAAACAGTATACCTCCGGGACGAATTTTCTCAAATGCCTTCGCATTCAATTTGGTATATCCACGAAGTGCATTGCGAAGTGCATCACGATGCTTGGCAAAAGCTGGAGGATCGAGAATAATCAAGTCGTATTGGTCACCCATGCGATCCAAATATTTAAAGGCATCTTCAGCATACGCTTTATGACGGGTATCTCCCGGGAAGTTCAGCTCCACATTATCATTTGTCAAGTCAATAGCCTTTGCAGAACTGTCTACAGAATGCACCAGATTTGCTCCTCCTCTCATGGCATAAAAAGAGAATCCTCCTGTATAACAGAACATATTCAAGACATTCCGTCCCTTTGCATAACGTTCCAACAGGCTACGGTTCTCACGCTGGTCGACAAAGAATCCGGTTTTCTGTCCTTTCAACCAGTCCACATGAAACTTCAGTCCATTCTCCATAGCCACGTTCTCAGGACTTCCTCCCTTGATAAAGCCATTTTCTGTCGCCAGCAGATCTGCCTTAAACGGTAATGTAGTTTCTGACTTATAGTAAATATTCTGAATAATATCTCCCATCACTTCCGACAAAGCATCGGCTATCTCCATCCGATACACATGCATACCTGCAGAATGTGCCTGCATCACAGCAGTATGGTCGTATACATCAATAATAAGGCCCGGCAAGTTATCACCTTCCCCATGTACCAGACGATAAGTGTTATTCTTCGGATTGCCAATCAAGCCAAGTGCACAGCGCAGATCTTTTGCCACCTGTAGTTTTTGTCTCCAAAACTGAGCATTAATTTCCACCTGATCAAACGACAGTACACGCACAGCAATACTACCAATCTGGAAATGGCCACAAGCTATAAATTCTTTTTTCGAAGTATAAACATCTACTACTTCACCTTCTTCGGGCTCCCCTTCTACACGGGCAATAGCTCCCGAAAAAACCCAAGGATGGAAACGCTTCAGCGATTCTTCCTTACCCGGTTTAAGATATACTTTCTTATATGACATAAATGTAACGGATAAAATCAATTATTAACCGGAGCTTCTTCTATCACCCGCTCCACGCGAAAATTACCTTCCCTTTTCAATTCCTCAAGGTAGGTATAAATCTCTACACAAGCCCATGCATCAGTTGCTGCATATAACTGCTGTGCTTCTGTAAGACTCTCAGCTTCCCAATTAGAAAGGCGCTGGCTTTTGGATATCTTCTTTCCAAACAATAAGGCATAGATTTTCTGCAAGCTCATTTCCTCTATTCCAAAATGACGAACATAATCCTGCAATTCAATCCAATTGCCTTGACGCGGATCTTTATTATTCCGTTTGCGAAGCATGGCAAAGTCATCCTTCAGCGAAAGTCCAATCTTCAGCACATCGTTCAAAAGAAAATCTTCCAGAAAATCAGGCAATCCCAAACGGTTCAACCGAAAAAGGAAGCATGTATCCTGTGTAGATATCTGAAGCAATGCCACCTGATGAGTCGTACCCCGACGGAACGAAGGACGCGTTTCAGTATCAACTCCTACCACCTCATGCCTGTTTAGATAATCGACAGCTTTCCGTGCTTCCGCTTCTGTATAGACCACAAAAATCCGCCCTGGGAAAACCACTTTCGGCATTTCGGCTACTATCTGTTTTTTTATTTTATTCTGTAGTACAATCATTCCAAGTTTTCTGTAAAGGGTTTTTCATCATTATTCCCAACGGTCTCCAAAACCATCATCTTCTCCAGCTTCAAGCCCTTCGTACAAGTCATTTTCATCGAACTCCTCATCCCCATGCAAAGTTGCATTAGAATATTCGTCCTCTTCATCTTCCGCTCCTGCAGCATATTTTACCGTATGTAATGCACGCATCACATTAACCAAACGCTGCCCCCAAAATTCAGCGAACTGTTCACGGCAAATAACCAAGGCATCATTCATTGTCTGCTCAAATCCTAACTGATACACACATACAAAATCCTTCAGGGGTTGATAAATGTCTGCCAGTCCTTCTGAAATATTCTGTTTAATAGGAGTATCACTGTAAGCCATATCATCAAGAAACACTTCCAGATAATCATCCTTTTCACCCAGCAGCGCAGCAATTCCACCACATATGCGCTGATAGTCTCCCTCTGTGACAAACAACTCCGGATCGAATTCATCCATCCGCTCTCCCTGAGGGAGCAAAGATGCCTTCAGATAAAGCAAAGGCAGCAACTTAAGAGACTTATCTACAAACGAACGACGGGAAATCTGAGGCGTCCGTTCCAAGAATCCGCAGAACTCAGCCGCCACTGTTACAAATTCAACTGTATTCTTATCGAATATAATTTTTGTGTTCTTTTCCATAACTCCATATTATGGTGCAAAGGTATGAAAAAAATTTCGCAGTTTTAGTTTTATTCGTACATTTGCATGTATAAAATAAGGTGTTATGACAAAGAAAAAAACAGATAACAAAACCAGCGAAGAGAAATTTATCAGTGCCGGGAAAGTGGTAACAGCCATCAAAAGCGAGACCTTTCATTTTACAGTCGGTCTTTTCTGTGTAATTTTTGGCGTATATATGTTGCTTGCTTTCAGTTCTTTCTTTTTTACAGGAGGAAATGACCAAAGTATACTTTCACACCCCAACCCTGGCGAATTGCTGGAAACAGGAAACCGCATCCAGAATTATGCCGGAGCCCGAGGAGCACAATTATCACAGTTTCTAATCAATGACTGCTTCGGTATTTCTGCCTATTTAATTATCGTATTTCTTATAGTGACAGGTATGAAACTAATGAAAGCATACGATTTTAAACTACGGAAATGGTTTGCCGGATGCTCTTTACTGATGATATGGCTGTCCATTGCCCTGGGTTTCATGTTTGAAGGGACATTTCAGGATTCTTTCTTGTATCCGGGCGGACTACACGGATATAACATCAGCCTATGGATATGTTCACAAATCGGAGCTTCAGGATTGCTGCTTGGATTACTCATTACCGCCATTTTATTAGGTGTATTTTTCTCCAAATCTACCATTCAGATGGTACGCAAACTATTTCATCCGTCATTGCCCAAACGAAAGAAAAAAATAACTGACGAAAGAGCAGAATCTATACAATCTGAGGCCTCACAAGCCATAAAGAAGGAAAGAGAAAACAAAGAAGAATCTCATACCATTCAAGAAGAGACATTACCCACAACCGACGATGACACAGACAAAAATACAGAGCCGGAAAATGGGAATTACACGGACTCAAAGCCTAACGAAATAGAACTAACTGTCGACGAACAGCCTGCAAACCATCCTCATACAAAGGACAATGAGGAGGAAGAAAATCTGATGCTTATGCAAATGGAACAAGAAGATTTGCAGCCCAATCAGCAATTAGAAGAGCCTTCATTCGAGATAGATGACAACCACAACGAAGAAGACGAAGAATATCATGGCGAAATTAGCCAACCCTATAACCCTCGTCTGGATTTGGAACATTATCAGTTTCCGACACTCGATTTGCTCAACTCTTACGGAGACCATGAGCCTACCATTGATATGGAAGAACAAAATGCCAACAAGGACCGTATCATTAAGGTATTACGTAGCTTCGGCATTGAAATCAGTTCCATCAAGGCCAGCGTAGGACCTACTATTACGTTGTACGAAATTACTCCGGCAGAAGGAGTACGTATTTCCAAAATCAGAAATCTGGAAGACGACATTGCCCTAAGTCTCTCGGCTTTAGGCATACGTATCATCGCCCCCATACCGGGAAAAGGAACCATTGGTATTGAAGTACCTAATGCCAATCCGCGCATTGTACCCATGAGTTCAATACTGGCCAGCAAAAAGTTTCAGGAAACAACTTTCGACCTGCCTGTTGCCCTGGGAAAAACCATTACCAACGAAGTCTTTATGGTAGACTTAGCTAAGGCACCACATATGTTGGTTGCCGGTGCTACCGGACAAGGTAAATCGGTTGGATTAAATGCAATCGTCACATCGTTGTTGTACAAAAAGCACCCCAGCGAACTGAAGTTCGTCATCATCGACCCCAAAAAAGTAGAGTTTGCCATCTATGCTCCCATCGAGAAGCATTTCCTTGCAAAACTACCCGACGGAGAAGATGCCATCATTACTGATGTAACAAAGGTAGTCCAGACACTCAATTCACTCTGTGTGGAGATGGACACCCGCTACGATTTATTGCGTAAAGCCGGATGCCGAAATATCAAAGAATACAATGCAAAATTCATCAACCGGCAACTGAATCCGGAAAAGGGACACCGGTTTATGCCATACATTGTCATCATCATCGATGAGTTCGGGGATTTGATTATGACCGCCGGAAAAGAGGTTGAATTACCTATTTGCCGCATCGCACAGCTGGCACGTGCCGTTGGTATTCATGCCATTATCGCAACCCAACGTCCGACAACCAATATCATCACCGGTACCATCAAAGCCAACTTCCCGGCACGAGTTGCATTCCGTGTAGCTTCTATGATGGACTCACGTACGATTCTCGACCGTCCGGGAGCTCAGCAACTCATCGGTAAGGGAGATATGCTCTATTTACAGGGCAATGATCCGGTTCGTGTACAATGTGCATTTGTGGATACCCCGGAAGTAGAAAAAATAGCCAACTATATCAGTCGCCAGCAGGGTTATCCGACAGCTTTCATGTTACCAGAATATGTTGACGAAAATGCCGAAAGCAGCGCAGTAGGCGATGTAGATATGAACCGCCTGGACCCTCTGTTTGAAGAAGCAGCCAGACTGATCATTTACCATCAGCAAGGTTCAACTTCTCTTATCCAGCGCAAATTCTCTATCGGCTACAACCGTGCCGGACGCATTATGGATCAATTAGAAAGAGCCAGTATAGTAGGTCCAGCCAATGGCAGTAAAGCGCGTGATGTACTTTGCATAGACGAAAACGATCTGGAAATGCGTATGAACAATTTAAAGAATTGAAACAATGAAAAAGAAACTTTATATGCTCGCAATAGGCCTGATTTTGACAGGAATCGGTCAGGTATTTGCACAACAAGACATCAAAGCCCGTGAAATTTTAGATAAAACTCTTGCTGTTTTCCAGCAGTCTAAAGGAGTAAGTCTAACTTTTGGAGGAAGCCAGGAAGGTACATTGATGCTGCAAGGCACCAGCTTCTATCTGGACTGCGGAGGTGTGAAAAGCTGGTTTGACGGAAAAACTCAGTGGAGTTACGTAGAGGAAAACGAAGAAGTGACAATCTCCACTCCTACTCCCGAAGAGCTGCAAAACGTAAATCCATACGCCATCCTCACCTCTTATCGTCAACATTATAGCTATCAGTACAAAGGAGTTAAAAACCAAGGAGGGAAATCGAACTACGAAATTCTGCTTACTCCCCGTACTTCAGGCAATCATGAAATTTCGTCGGTCGTACTACATATTTCAACTGCTTATCAGCCAGCAGACATTTCTGTGAAACAATCTAATGGCGAGCAGCAGAAATTTATTATACGTTCATACAAAACGGTACAGGGACTGACAGCAGCCAGTTTCCGTTTCGACGCAAAAAAATATCCTAATGCCGAAATCATTGATATGCGATAATCGCATTCATGTTTTCCGTGCTCTTTTACCCTTCAAAAACGTGACTTGTATCGTAAGGCAACGATACTTGTATCGACAAGCAACGATACCTGTATCGAGAGCTCACGATACAAGTCACGTTTTTTGAAGGGTTTCATTCAATCAAGATTTCCTTTTATCACCCAATAAAATCAGCCAAAACAAGTATATTTGCCTACTCAAATCAACTAAAAAAGAAAAATGAAATATTTAATTGTATCCGACATTCATGGCTCTCTGCCTACTTTAGAAACCGTATTAAACTTTTATAATGAGCAGCAATGTGATATGCTCTGCATACTGGGAGATATTCTGAACTATGGCCCCCGAAACAGTGTTCCCGAAGGATTAAACCCCAAAGCGATAGCCGAGCGTCTGAACAACATGGCCGACCAGATTATAGCAGTTCGCGGAAACTGCGAATCGGAAGTAGACCAAATGCTACTCGACTTTCCAGTAATGGCGGACTATGCACTTCTTGTAGATAACGGGAAACGCTTGTTTCTCACTCACGGCCATATTTACAACGAAGATAAAATGCCGAAAGGACATCCCGACTATTTCTTTTACGGACACACCCATTTATGGAAATTGGAAGAGCAGAACGGTACTGTCATTTGCAATACCGGTTCCATTACTTTCCCTAAAGGAGGAAACCCACCTACGTTTGCTACGTATGAAAAAGAAACAGTACGCGTCTACACTCTGGAAGGGAAACTGCTAAAAGAATATAATCCTACTGTATAAACAAGAGAAGGCTGCTCTGCTATAGCTTTATTATTTAAAGAGACAGACAAGAAAAAGCTATAAATACAGAGACAGCCTTCAGTATTATATCCGAATCGCTTCAATAAAATCTATCAGATAGATTCTGTTTTTTTCTTTCCTAACGGAAATGAAATACCTATAAATCCATTCACAGAATTAGAGTTACCTCCAAGATACATATAATCTGTTCCAACAAACAATGGTCCTAATTTCAGAGCGACTCCAAAAGATTTTCCGTTTGCCAGAACTGGAGAGTAACTTGCAGCTATATTAAACCAGTTCTTAGGACGATAAGCCAGACTCAGAGTCAATTCATTCAAAGTTTTAGGTTCTACAAAGCGAGCAGAATACATCGCTCCTACTCCTAACTTATTATTAAAAAAAGTATATTCACCAGCCACTAATACAGTAGATGAAAGACGAGTCTTGTAGGAGGCAGCAGCTTCTTCATCTTGCGTAAGATTAAAGCGCTCCAGGTTAAGAAAATCACTGCTCAAGAACTGATTATAATTATTTTCATCAATAGTTTCTTGTGCAGATTTTTCGACTGAAGCAACTGTTGTTTCCGACTTTTTCCAATTGATAAAACCTAAATCCAATACAGCAGCAGACAAGGTCAGATTATCCAACAATTTGTAACTTGCACCTAAATCAACTCCAAAGCCAAGACCTGCAATACCAATGCCACCATCAAAATCAAATCCATCAATTTGCTGATTTTCGTTAAAGCCTAATCCTCCTCCGGAGAAAGAAGTAGTTACATTTGCTTTTACATTATAAGCATATTGGCTACCATACCAGTCTTCCGGACGCAAATTTTCAGGATCTACATTCGCCATATCCGGCATCTCCAAATCCACATCAAAGCGTTCTACCTCCATTTCGGCATGAGCAACTCCCAATAAAGCCTTTACACGTCCACCAATAGTCAACCTATCCGTAATAGGACGAGAGTATCCAAGACCGACTTCAGCATAAGCATTTATATTGACTCTTTGGTTTCCTAATTCATAAGAATGGACTCCTCCCTCTTCAATATTGAAACCATCAATATTCCGCATATACTCAAACATAGACTTGGTAAGTGAAGCCCCTATATCAGTACGAAGTCCTACATTCACAGACTAGAAACCTTTTCCTTTATACCATCCAAATGATAGAATATCTGTATTGAAGTTCACATTCAGCCGGTTATCTGGTTTCAAGCGATTATACAACTTATCATTGGTAAACAAACCCTCTTTAGAATCAAGAATATCAATAATATCATTTGTCCCCAACACATTAGAAGACGTAGCTACATTAAGCGAGCCAATCACAGGAAAGTTAAAATAGCCACGGGTAGGTTGTAAACCAGGATTCATCTGCAAACGATAACTCGTTCCTTCCATAAAATAAGAAGTACGCAAATACTGGGCGTGAATGTTCATTCCCCCATATATTAATCCCGCAATCAGACAAATCCTTTTGCAATTAACGATTTTCATAATAATATATCCAACATTGTTTTAAATTATTTTCAAAAGTATAAAATTCTTTTAAAAGAAATTTCCAACAATACCACCATTCAGGACTAAATGGAGAAAATTACGAACTAAACAAACAGAATTTGCTACTAAAAGCAAAAAATAATATCCATTACAAATTATATATTCTACAATTTACTAATGCGACTATTTTCCATAAAAAGACAGGTAATAAAAATCCCTGAAAATTTTATTCTTAATTTTCAGGGATTCCATAAATACAAAATAAGCTATTTTATTGTAAAACAAATATCCATCTACATGATAATACTTCCATCTACCGAACCTTGATTACCCCAATCGCCTATTGTTGGATTTTCAATCTGAATATCACCATTTTTTACATTCAATGTCAATTCCATCTTTTTTCCACTTTCCAACTGATTATAATCTTTAATAATCTCATTCAAAACATAAGACTTCGTTTTATTTCCATAAGTGATATTCAAAGTTACATCAGCTGTCTGTTGCGGGACTATAAGAAAGGAAATATTCTTACCCGATTGTGTAAACACTGTTTTTTTACCATTCTGTGCAGTTACAGTATTTTCAAACATATTCACTTCACATGTAGATAAAGCCTCGCATCGAGTCGTTACATTTATATCTTCTTCTAAGTTATAATAAATATCCAATTTATGCATCGCATGTCTGAAGTTCAAATAGACTGGCTCCGCAGCATTAATAGCTACACCTTCAACCTTTGCAAGAAGCAAGTCTTTTTCATCAACGGTAGCTAAATCAAAAGTAAACTTTCCATCCTTTATATTTTGTTTAGGATAACAGGCCAAGAAAGCTACCTTACCATTACCGGAAGAAATATTTAAATCACTCCATTTAAAATCAGAAGTTCCCACAATAAAATCCTTCAAGACATACTCCTTTTCTGAATTAGAAACAGCAAGTGAAAATATATCTGGTTCATCCGACATTTCGAGTGATACGGCAATCATGTAGGGCATATAATCTTAGTTTAAAGTAATGCTCATCCCTA
>ENA-UEPQ01000051-UEPQ01000051.1-human-gut-metagenome-genome-assembly--contig:-NODE-51-length-51867-cov-12.299730_pt1 | contig 51867 bp, 58 predicted proteins | sample MGYA00242903_ERZ507922 | MGnify/ENA primary metagenome ERZ507922 (study PRJEB26167, sample SAMN06115483) | human gut metagenome | host: Homo sapiens | place: China:Sichuan | collected 2014-10-16... | reverse complement strand
ATCAATTCCGTACTAGCATATGTCTGTTTATCAAACATCCCGTTTACAAGCAAAAGTATATCGTTGTATCATTGTTATTATACAGAATTAAATTTGCATAAAAAAATCAGGCAATCGTTATGACTGCCCGATTTGTTTTTGGAAAATTACAATTTTAATCCTATTTATGCACTGTTTTACACGCACTAACCGTAATCAAAGTGCCATGACTTTTTGAGAGATTTCTGCCGGAGATGACACTGTGCCGACGCATTTGTAATCTTCGGTTTCTTCCTTGGTTTTAAAGCCCCAGCCGTATAGCACAGCGAGGAAGTCCATACCTATTTCTTCCGCACCCTTTGCCTCGATTGTGCTGTCGCCGACAAGGATACTTTCTTCAACAGAAACTCCTGTCTGCTCACACGCCTGCAAAAGCAGATGACTCTTTGTGAGGTTTGTACCGACATCTGTTGCACATACTGCGTCGAAAACATCCGACGCCTCGTAGGTTTCAAGAATATCCGTTGTGAACATTCTGTGCTTTTGAGTTGCTATTGCAAGCTTAAAACCGCTTTTCTTGAGTTCACGAAGAGCGTCATAAATTCCGTCATAGACGGTGAACATCTCTTTTCCTTTCTGGGAATAAAGCTTACTGTAATTCTTTACGGCATATTCAATTTCGTCATCACTCATATTAAAGAGCGTTTTAAATCCGTATTCAAGCGGTGTGCCGATTACTCCGTAGAGTGCGCTGTGTTCAACAGGCTCATAGCCCATTGCAACTGCTGTTGTATTGAAACAATATAAAATTCCGGGGGCTGTGTCGGCAAGAGTGCCGTCAAAGCCAAAAACAACTAATTTTTTCATAAAACCACCCAATCTGCAAATAGATAAATTCATAAACAATTTTCACAAAAGTCTTTGTCCTGCAAATATGGAAATACACCTCAAGGGGAATTATACCATTTTACGGAGATAAATACAATACTAATTTTTCCACAAGTATTAATTTGGGAATAAAAGTGCCGAAAAATATGCAATTATTGTTCTTTTGCAAGCATATGCCAATCGAAACAAGTCGAAAACCAGAGCTTTCAACTTACTTTATTTCTTGACAACATCGTGTGTGCGTTATAAAATTGAAGTACATTATATTGAAAGGTTATTTTATTATGACTTCTGCAAAGCATAAAAATCCGCCTGCCAAACCCAAAGAAAAATATTCGGTACAGCAGGCGCTCACAAACTACTATCTGCTTATTATGTTCACGCTTTTTCCGTTGTTTTTCACGGACGCATATTTTAACATCAGGCACGATAAGTATTACTTTTTCATTATATTGACGGGTATTCTCGTTATTGCGGAATTTCTTATTATTATGACCGCAAGCGTTGATAAACCGCCGGAAGACTCAAAGCTTGAAAAGCCTAAACCAAAGCATTTGTATGAAGAGCTTTCGTTTATGGACTGGGCATTTATTGTATTCCTCGGGATAAATGTCATTTCAACGCTGTTGTCTGCAAACCCTTCGGATGCACTTCTGGGTACTCAGGGACGAAACAACGGTCTTGTGCTTATGGCATTTTACACAGCAGCATATTTTATGATTACAAGGTGCTTTAAATATTTTGAATACATATTCGTTGCGCTTGCGTTCGGTTCAATGATAGTTTTTGCACTTGCGGTGCTTAACTCATTCTATATTGATCCTCTCGGGATGTTTACTCTTCTCACCGACCAACAGACTATTACCGACTTCACTTCAACAATCGGCAACAAAAATCTGCTTTCAAGCTACATCTGTATTGCAATGCCTGTTATGATTGCAATGTCGGTTATCACGAAAAAGACCTTGCTCAGAGTAATTTATCTTGTAGCAACAGGATTTGGCTTTGCGGCTCTTATGACTGCCGACAGCGATTCGGGCATTCTCGGTATGGCTGTATTTATGGTTATTTACCTTATTTGGTTCTCAAACAGTCTTGTAAGACTGAAAAGATTTTTCCTTTCGGCAACTGTTATGCTGTTGTTTGCAAAGCTGCTCAGATTGTTCTCGCTCTGCTTTGACGACAAAAGCAAGGGCTTTGATAAGTTTCAGGAAATTTTCGTTTTCTCAGGCATCGGCTGGATATTGCTTGCAGCTTGTGCCGTTATTACAGGGATTTTGTATCTTATTGATTACAAAAAACCAAACATCACAATTTCAAAAGCCGTGCCGATTGCTCTTGCCGTTGTATTCGGATTTTGTGCTGTTGCCATGATAGGAATTATGGTTTATTTCAGCTGTATTGACACCAAAGCTGACCTCGGCAGTTTTGAAAGAATTATCCGCTTTAACGATATATGGGGTACGCACAGAGGCTTTATGTGGATAAGGTCGATATGGATTTTCGGCGACGCTTCATTCATTGAAAAGCTGTTCGGCGTAGGTCCGGACATGTTCTACTCCGCATTCAGTCCGTACTTTAACGACCTTTCAAAATACGGTGACAGCTCAACAAATGCCGCCCATAACGAATATCTAAACTACCTTATCACAATCGGAATTACGGGACTTCTCTCCTATCTTGCCATTGTGTGCGGTACGATTAAGAACGCAGTTAAGTATGCAAAGGAAAATCCGATGCTGATTGCGTGCGTTTCGGCTGTTATCTGCTATGCTGTTCAGTCTGTTGTAAACCTTTATCAGCCGATTACAACTCCGCTGTTTTTCATCTTCATAGCTTTGTGCGAGGCTTTTGTAAGAAACGCCAAGGCTGAAAAATCTGCCGTATAAATATTATGACTGCATTTCAATTCGGATAAGAAGATTCTGCATTGACTCGTTGAGGTCACGGCGGTATCGTCCCAGCTCGTAGAGGCTGTCGGGATTTTTAGTAATTATATTGGGCTTTTCCGTACAGGTTAGTGTACACGAAAAGCCCATTTCTTTTATCAGCTTTTCGGTCAGGTCATTTTTTGCACCGAACGGATATACAAAGCAGGTCGGTTTTTTCCCTGTTGCATTTTCAAGCAATCCTTGAGCTTTGACAACATCTTCCGTAAGAATAGATTTATATGCTTCGTCACTCTCCCCCGCTTTTGGCAAAACACCCTTTCGTGATTTCAAAGAATGCATATCGTACGAATGATTCTGAATTTCAACATAGCCCGAATCGGACATTTCTTTCATATCGTCAAAAGTTATATGACCGTAGGTCACGGAAATGTCCTTGGTTTCGGTGAATTTTTCGGACACTGACGCAATCGGAGATATGACCGCCTTGCAGTTGTATTTTTTAAGCAAAGGGAGTGCATAATAATAATTATTATAATAGCCATCGTCAAAGGTCAGCATAATGCATTTTTCGGGCAATGATTTTTTGCCGTAAACATAATCGGTAAGGTCTTTTACAACAACGGTTGTGTAGCCGTTTTCGGTAAGATATTTTAAATCGTTTTCAAAAAGAGTCGGTGAAACAGTGTAGTCATTTTGCAGTTTTTCGTCCTTTAAAAGTGAGTGATACATTATTACGGGCAGTTTTACGCTGTCGGTATCAGCCGTTGTTTCTTTTACTGCACCTGTCATTACCGATATTAAAATTACCGCAGACAGGAAGAGAGCCGTAAAAATGATAATTTTTACTGTTTTGTTTGATTTCACTATATTTCCTCCCAATTCTTTGTGCAAGATTTTTTATCTATAATTCTTTATTGTAAATATAATTAAACATCTGCGTGATAGAATATAGCCAAAGTTAATACTGATTACTGATTTTGGTCAATCGGTACTGACTAATATTGCATAAGGATTTATGAATTATGGCAAAAAGAAATTTCAGCTCAAAACGCAATGCAATTTACAACGCTGTGTGCGGTACGGACACTCATCCGAGCGCACGCTGGGTTTATGATAAATTAAAGCCCGAAATTCCCGACCTTAGTCTTGGCACGGTTTACAGAAACATTGCTCTTTTTAAGGATGAAGGAAAGGTCAGCGTTATATGCAATGTAAACGGTGAGGAGCGTATTGACGGCAACACAGAGCCGCACCCCCACTTTGTATGCAACAAATGCAAAGCAGTTATTGATGTTGAAGACAATCAAAATGCTGATGACCTTGAGTCGCAGCTTGCCGAAGAGGGATTTAAGGTAGAAAACAGATTTGTTATCTACTACGGCATATGTCCTAAATGTTCGGCAGAAGTACACTAATATTTATTACAAAGGAGAAGTAATTATGAAATGGTATTGCACAGTATGCGGTTATGTTTATGAAGGTCCCGAAGCTCCCGAGGCTTGCCCTGTTTGTAAGGCACCGAAGGAAAAATTTAAGCAGATGGACGAGGAGGCGTCTTTCGCAACAGTTCACGAGGTTGGCGTTGCTCAGGGCGTAAGCGAAGATATTCTCAAGGATCTCAGAGCTAACTTTGAGGGAGAATGCAGCGAAGTCGGTATGTATCTTGCAATGGCAAGAGTTGCAGACAGAGAAGGCTATCCCGAGGTTTCTGCCGCATTTACAAAGTATGCTTTTGAAGAGGCTGAACACGCTGCCAAGTTTGCAGAGCTTTTGGGCGAAGTTCTTACGGACAGCACAAAGAAGAATCTTCAGATGCGTGTAGATGCAGAAACAGGTGCTTGCGAAGGTAAGTTTGACCTTGCAAAGCGTGCAAAGGCTCAGAACCTTGACGCTATTCATGACACAGTTCACGAGATGGCAAAGGATGAAGCAAGACACGGCGCAGGCTTTAGAGGTCTTCTTAACAGATACTTTAAGTAATCATTAAAAAATAAAAAATCAAAAAAGTCAGCTTGATAATCGTATGACCAACAACTAACCGATTACACAACAGACTTTGAACAGGAGATTTGATAGTATGAAATATGTATGCGATGTTTGCGGATATGTTTACGATCCTGAAATCGGCGATCCCGATAACGGCGTTGATGCAGGCACAGCATGGGAAGATGTACCCGAGGATTGGGTATGCCCTCTCTGCGGTGTAGGCAAAGACGAATTTTCCGCAGAAGAATAATTAACAAATTGGCAATTTGGGAGCAGGCAATGCTTGCTCCCTTTTGTGTGTACGGGAGTAAATTATGAAAAAATTGATTTCGTGGAATGTAAACGGACTTCGTGCCTGTGTTACAAAGGGCTTTGAGGACTTTTTTAAAGATGTTGACGCAGATATTTTCTGTCTTCAGGAAACAAAACTTCAAGAGGGACAGATTGACCTCTTGCTTGAAGGATATCATCAGTATTGGTGCTATGCCGACAAAAAAGGCTATTCGGGAACGGCTATGTTCACAAAGGAAGAGCCTTTGAATGTATGTTACGGGATCGGCATTGACGAACACGACCATGAGGGCAGAGTTATCACGGCAGAATTTGACAATTGCTTTGTTGTCACCTGCTACACTCCAAACTCGCAAAGTGAGCTGAAAAGGCTTGATTACCGAATGAAATGGGAAGATGATTTCAAGGCATATCTGAAAAAACTTGAAGAAAAAAAGCCTGTTATTATGTGCGGTGATTTGAATGTTGCACACAAAGAAATTGATTTGAAAAATCCGAAAACCAACCGTAAAAATGCAGGCTTTACCGATGAAGAGCGTTCAAAGATGACAGCGTTGCTCGATGACGGCTTTATCGACACCTACCGCTATTTCTATCCCGATACAGATGGCGTGTATTCGTGGTGGTCATACAGATTCAAGGCTCGTGAAAAAAATGCGGGCTGGCGTATTGACTATTTTATCGTTTCAAAAGCTCTTGAAAGCAAGCTTGACGGTGCAAAAATCCATACCGAAATTTTAGGTTCTGACCATTGCCCCGTTGAACTGACGATTGACATTTAAAAAGCAGAGCTTATTGAACACTCCGCTTTCATATGTTTTTTGTACAAAAAACAGGATACCAATCGGTACCCTGACAGTTGACATATTTTTATTATTGTGTTAATATACAAGTAACGAAACAGCTTTAGCTGTTTCGCAAGTTTGAGCAATAAAAAAATTAAAGATTAACCGCTCTGTTCACGACACAGGGCGGTTATTTCTTTATGGTGAACACAATAAAAAATGTGAAGATGATTATCACAGCTATGTATTCTACGCAATCACTCCCTCTCTGATAAGGGAGTCGAAACAGCCGCCACCGTTTCCTTACCAAGTAATTATCGCAAAGTATTTTAATATATTCAATATCACGAACTTAAAATCACAATATATTTTATTATTAAATCACACCACATCAATCTGGCACATTTTCATTGTTGCGAGGGCGGAATTGTGGGTTTCGGGGGTTACGCCGGCACAGCAAGCCGAATCAACGCTGATTTCTGCGTTCGGGAAAAGTGCCCTTAGAATCAACGCATTTGACACAACGCAGATATCGGTGCAAAGTCCTACAAGCTCGATTTTTTCAAAGCAGAATTTATCCCAATGAGTATAGCCGAATGACGGCTTGTCAATATGAATTGCATCGGGAACATCAAGTCCGTCTGCAATCTGCCAGCCGTGAGTGTTTTTTACGCAATGTACAACGGGCAGTTTTTTGCCCTCGGGAGTGCTTAGGTAATCTTCACCGTGAGTATCCCTTGTAAAAATAATTTCATCACCGTTTGAACGGTATTCTTCAATCTTTTTGCGTACATTAGGCATAATTTTCACAGCCTCATCAGTACCGAGACTGCCGTCAATAAAATCATTCTGCATATCTATTACAATCAAAGTTTTCTTCATACAAATCACTCCGTTTTTAATTTTGAACTGTACATATCAAATATATCAGCTGACTTTGCCACTGTCAATTTATTTGCAAAAAATTTGGTTTGTAACTTGATTTTCACTGTCGGCTCAATTAAAATAGTGTTCAGAGAAACTGCAAGGAGAACGCTTATGGGACATATGTATTTTGTCAGACACGGACAGACCGTGTGGAATGTTGAAAATAAAATCTGCGGTTCAACGGATATTGACCTCACGGAAAAAGGTCATGAACAGGCTGTTGAAACGGGCAAGAAAATTCTTTCAGAGAATATAAAAGCAGATATCATCCTCTATTCTCCGCTTATGAGAGCCGAAAAAACCGCAAAGCACATTTCGGAAATCACGGGAATTCCTGCAAAAGCAGAGCCGAGATTGACCGAACAAAACTTTGGAAAATATGAGGGAACGCCAAGAGACGGCGAAGGATTTCGCATTGCCAAAAGAGATTTCGTCAGCCGTTATGACGGCGGAGAGTCTATGCTGCACCTTGCACAAAGAATTTACAATCTGCTTGATGATGTGAAAGCAAGCGGAAAGGTTTGTATTTTAGTTGCACACAACGGCATTGCAAGAGTTGTCAACTCATATTTTAACGATATGACAAATGAGGAGTATGCAGATTTCGGTGTTAAAAACTGTGAAATCCTGCGTTACGATTTTTAAGTATTTCTAAATATCCGCATAAAATCAAGGAGTACCACGCATTGTGACACTACTATTTTAGTGTTGTTATGAATATTGACGACAGAGACAGAGGAAGAAAAGGCATAGAAGAAATGCTTGTGAGAATGTCAAAAATGACTGATATGCCCGACAATCCCAAGAAAAACAAAACACAAATATAAAACATAGGCAAGGAAAAATTAGGACGCTCCAAACGGAACATCCTTTTACATTTATATATAGCTATTTATGAGTTGCTTTGATACTGCTGGAGAAAAGCCTGAAACGCTAGCGGCGATGCAAATCGAAATCCGTTTGTGAACGCTTGTAGCTCATTCCGGTCGTAATTTCTACATCCGTTTTTTAATTTGTTCGAACAGAGCCTTTTGTTGTTCTGTGAGAGTGGCTCTGAGCTTTGTTTCAAGCCGCACAACGGTTACAAACGGATCCGCCTTTCTCTATGCCGTTTGCTATGCTCTGCGCTGTTTTTTTAAAGAATGAGCGCCTTAATGTAATCTTAATACAGAGTGCCGAATCATTACACTGTTTTTTTATATTTCACGGTATACTCTTTGTAAACAAGTAGAAACAGGAGAAGTATATATGCCTAAAATTATACATAGAAAAAAGCGGCTGTCATCCTTTAAGCTGATCGTTTTGGGCTTTGCCGGCGTCATAGTGCTTGGAGCGCTGATATTGATGCTGCCGTTTTCATCGACTGCCGGAGTTGTTACGCCGTTTCACGAGGCGCTGTTCACATCGACCTCCGCCGTTTGCGTTACGGGGCTGGTCGTACAGGATACGGGCAGTTATTGGTCCGCTTTCGGGCAGACGGTAATACTGCTGCTGATTCAGATAGGCGGGCTCGGTGTTGTGACAGTTGCGGCACTTTTCGCTATGCTGTCCGGCAGGAAAATATCGCTGATGCAGCGCAGTACCATGCAGGATGCCATCTCTGCCCCGAAGGTCGGCGGGATCGTCCGCCTGACTCGTTTTATTGTGCGGGGAACTTTTTTGATCGAGCTTATCGGGATGATCGTCATGCTGCCGACATTTTGCGGAAACTACGGTATTAAGGGAATTTGGATGGCGGCGTTTCATTCGGTTTCCGCCTTTTGCAACGCCGGTTTTGACATACTCGGCACCGCCGAAAACAAATACCCGTCACTTACGGGATACATAGGAAATCCGGCGATAAACATTACAATTATGCTTTTAATTATTGTGGGCGGTATTGGATTTTTGACCTGGGACGATATTTACACAAACAAGTGGCATTTCAAAAAATACCGTATGCAAAGTAAGGTCATATTAGTAACAACGGCAATCCTCATTATCGCTCCCGCAGTATTCTTTTTCTTCTGCGATTTTACGGGGCTGCCGCTCGCCGAAAGGATTCTTGCGTCGCTTTTTCAGTCTGTCACACCGAGAACCGCAGGTTTCAATACCGCTGATCTTTCCGCTATGACCGGTTCTTCCAAGGCAATTATGACCCTGCTCATGCTCGTCGGCGGCTCGCCCGGCTCCACGGCAGGCGGTATGAAAACGACCACGCTTGCCGTTCTGATTCTGAGTGCATTCTCCGTCTGTCGCAAAAAGGACGATGCCGAAGTCTGCGGCAGGCGCATTGACGGTTCGGCAGTGAAAAACGCCGCAGCCGTTGCCGTAATGTATTTCCTGCTGTTTTTTGTCGGCGGCATTGTTATCAGCACGGCAGAAGGTTTGCCGCTTAGCACCTGCCTTTACGAAACGGCGTCCGCTGTCGGAACGGTCGGGCTTACCCTTGGAATCACACCGCAGCTCGGTGTTCTTTCTCAGCTTATTTTGATCGTCTTGATGTATCTCGGCAGAGTCGGCGGACTTACCCTGATTTACGCGGCGGTTTCCAACAAAAATCAGAGCGGAGCAAAGCTGCCACTCGAAAAAATCACAGTCGGATAAAGGAGTTACTATATTATGAAAAACATATTGTTAATAGGTCTCGGCAGATTCGGTAGGCATATTGCTTTGCAGCTGAATAAGCTCGGACACGAGGTGATGGCGGTAGACATCAACGAAGAAAGAGTCAATGAAAGTTTGACGATTGTCACCAATGCACAGATCGGCGACAGCACAAACACGGAGTTTTTAAGGTCGCTCGGCATCGGAAACTTTGATGTGTGCATCGTCACCATCGGCGGAAATTTTCAAAACTCGCTGGAAACCACTTCTTTGCTGAAAGAACTCGGCGCAAAATTAGTTGTATCCCGTGCCGAGCGTGATGTGCAGGAAAAATTCCTTCTGCGGAACGGAGCGGACGAGGTCATTTACCCGGAAAAACAGGTAGCAAATTGGGCTGCTATTCGGTACACCGCCGACCACATTCGGGATTACATTGAGGTTGATGAGGGTCATGCCATTTTTGAGGTAGAGGTGCCGAAGGGATGGATCGGCAAAACCGTCGGAGAACTGGATATCCGCAGAAAATACAGCATCAATATTATGGCAACCAAGGAGAACGGAAAAATCAATATGGCAGTTTCACCGGAAACCGTTCTTACGGACAAGATCACTCTTTTGGTTCTCGGTGCTTACAAAGAACTGCAAAAGTGTTTTCGCATTTAACAGAGGTGAATGAGGATGGCTGAGCTATTGCTGATTGTCAGCCTGCTTGCCGTATTTGTTTTCGGATTTTATCTTATAAGCAGGCTGGATCGATTTCTTGAAGAAAACAGAAAGGCACTGTTAAAGGAAAACGAATCCTGCGAGCCTTCCAAAGTCCTGCTGCCGCATGGACTGTCCGAAAGTGAAATATTATGTGAGATCCGCCGTTTTCGTGAAACGCACGGAAATGTCGATATTATTCTTTCTGATGGGCAGAAGAATGATTTTTAGGTTGCGGTAGATTTTTTTACAGTTTTACTGTATAATAATAAAATAAAATAAAAAGGGCGGTGAAACCGATGAAAGTACAAACCGAACAGTCAAAATTCGATACAGACGAGCATATCCTTGTCTGCCTATCCTCTTCGCCGTCCAATGCAAGGATCATACACACCGCCGCAAAGATGGCTAAGGTCCTTCATGCAAGATTTACCGCCATCTATGTGCAGACGGATACGGTCATAAATGATGAGTATCAGTCCCGGCTTTCGCAGAACATACAGCTCGCGCAAAGGCTCGGCGCCGAGATCGTTATGACGCACGGCGAGAATGTAGCGCTGCAGATCTCGGAATATGTCAGGCTTTCCGATGTCACAAAAATCGTGATCGGGCAAAGCAGTGCCAGACGCAGAGGGCTGTTCGGAAGACCGACTCTCACCGAAAAGCTGATCTCCTCCGCCCCCGATGTTGACATTCATATTATTCCCGACGCACTGAACTACACAAAGTCGCACAGACGCCGTCTGTTCTTTGGTGCAGAGATACCATCGCTGCGGGATATTGCCGTGACCGTCCTGGCGCTTGCCGTATGTACGGCGATCGGGTTTCTGTTCGACCATCTCGACTTTCCCGATTCCAATATCGTTACTGTATACATCCTAGGTGTGCTGATGATCTCCGTTTTGACCAAAGGATACCTTTGCAGTATAGCAGGCTCACTTCTAAGTGTTGTATTGTTCGGATTTTTCCTTACCGAACCCAGGTTGTCCTTTCAGACCTATGCCGTAGGCTATCCCGTTACCTTTGCAGTTATGCTGGCGTCTTCCGTTCTCACCGGCACGCTTGCCTCGAAGCTGAAAGATCATGCAAGGCTCTCGGCTCGCTCTGCGTTCCGTGTGCAGGTGCTGTTTGACACTGACCGTCTGCTGCAAAAAGCAAAAAGCAACGATGATGTTTTAAGCGTGACCTGTATGCAGCTCTCGCGGTTGCTTGACCGCAGTATTGTTGCCTATACGAAAGGCGAAAACGGAATGTTGTCCGGGCGGCTGTATGCCGAAAAAAAGGATACACACGCTGAAAAGCTGCTAAGCGATGCAGAGCGGCAGACCGCAGAATGGGTGCTTCAAAACGGTCACCGTGCAGGAGCAGCGACAGCACAGTTTGGAAAATCCGAATGTCTTTATCTTGCAATCCGTGCAGGCGGCAGAGTCTACGGTGTAATTGGGATACCGATGAAACCCGAAAAGCCCGATTCATTTGAGAGCAGCATCGTACTGTCGGTTGTGAACGAATGTGCGCTGGCAATGGATAATGCTCACAACGCCGCCGAAAAGGAACGGGCGGCAGATCTTGCAAAAAGCGAGCAGCTGCGCGCCGACCTTTTGCGGTCGATCTCACACGATCTGCGCACGCCGCTTTGCTCCGTTTCGGGTAATGCGGACACGCTTTTGCATAACGGAAACTGCCTGGATGAAGCAACCAAGCAGCAGATCTATAAAGATATTTATGACGATTCCGAATGGCTGATCGGCGTGGTGGAAAATCTGCTGTATGTTACACGGCTGAATGACGGACGCCTGAAGCTGGAGCTTACCGACCAGCTTGTGGACGAAGTGGTCAACGAAGCCGTTTCGCATTTGAAGAAAAAATCCGTCGGACACAAGGTGACGGTAAGGTGCGACGATCTGATCCTTGCCCGTATGGACGCACAGCTTATCGTGCAGGTCATTGTCAACCTTATTGATAATGCTTTGAAATATACCGAACAAGGCTCCGAGATCTGCGTAAGTGCGGAAAAACAGGGCAGGGATGCCGTGATCCGAGTCACCGATAACGGAAACGGAATTGCAGACGATATGAAACCGCATATTTTTGAGATGTTTTACACCGGAAAAAATACCGTCGCAGACAGCCGCAGAAGCTTCGGGATCGGGCTTACCCTGTGTAAATCTATCGTAGAGCTGCACGGCGGAACGCTTACGCTTACGGATAACGTACCGCACGGCTGCATATTTACCTTTACTTTACCGCTTAGCGAGGTGACTCTGAATGAATAAACCCCTTGTACTCGTCGTGGAGGACGACCGCCCCATCCGCAATCTGATCGTAACAACGCTAAAGGCTCACGATTACCACTACCTGACCGCGGAGAACGGACACAGCGCTATTATAGAAGCGACCTCCCATAACCCGGATATCGTTCTGCTGGATCTGGGGCTGCCGGATATCGACGGCACACAGGTGATCGAAAGTATCCGCTCATGGTCAAATATGCCCATTATTGTGATCAGTGCGCGCAGCGAGGATAAAGACAAAATCACGGCGCTGGATGCCGGGGCGGACGACTATCTGACAAAGCCCTTTTCCATAGAGGAGCTTTTGGCACGCCTTCGGGTCACGCAAAGACGGCTGCTGCTGCTTCAGGCAAGCGGCGACGCCGACTCACCCGTTTTCCAAAACGGCAAGCTTAAAATCGATTATGCCGCTGGCTGCGCTTATCTAAATGGGGAGGAATTGCACCTGACCCCGATTGAATACAAGCTTTTGTGTCTGCTCTCTCATAATGTTGGAAAGGTGCTGACGCACACCTATATCACGCAGCAGATTTGGGGCAGCAGCTGGGAAAACGATATTGCTTCTCTGCGGGTGTTTATGGCGACACTGCGCAAAAAGCTGGAGCCGCAAAAGGACTGTCCGCAATACATTCAGACGCATATCGGCGTCGGTTACCGTATGCTGCGGGTAGACTGAGAAAAGCGAGGAAACAAGGGTTTGAACCGACATGCAATAGAAAATCTTTTCGGAATTGAAGGGCTGAATATTGCTTAGTACGGACTCATTTTCCTGTTAGCTATAAAAAAGCACAACGCCACAGAGCTTTAAAACTCTGTGGCGTTGTGCTGCTCTCAATCGGTCACTTTTTGAAAGTATCCTTATGCGAGCCTGCCTTTTGCTGGGTTTTCCGGCGGAGTTTTTGGCGTGCCAAAAGGGATTCGAACCCCCGACCTTTCGCTTAGGAGTTCCTCCGGAAGGCTCCCTTTGGAGCTTAACGAATCTCAAATTTTTTCCATTCTGATGCGGTTTTCAACAAGTAAAGAGGTAGTCTGTTACCATCTAAAATGTGCTAACATTAACGAGTTGTGTGTATTCCTGTTAGCAAGGTGTTAGCACACCCTCTAAAAAAGTTGTCGCATAAGGTGGTAGTTTTGGGATGTACTTCTTAAGAAATTATTATGCAATAGTTGTATAACACAAATATAAAACATAGGCAAGGAAAAATTAGGACGCTCCAAACGGAACGTCCTTTTACATTTATATATAGCTTTTATGCGTTATTATGATACTGCTGTAAAAACGCTTGAAACGCTTTGCCCATTTCTGGATTTGCGAAAAGCTGTCCGAGTAACTCTGTCGGATTCATACCGTTATTACTGTCAGATTGTGTTTGCTGGGGCTGCTGGTTATAAACCTGTTCGTCAACTCGGCGAGCGTTGGCAACTCTATCTTCGTCGAGAATATGCGAATACTGTTCCGTTACCATATCAGCCCGTGCGTGTCCTGAATCGCCCTGAACGGCTTTTATATCACCGCCCGACCATTTGAGCTTATATGTAATACTCGAATGACGTAGACTGTGAAAACAAACGTCGGGTAGATCGTGGCCACTGATGAGCTTTTTCAACGACCTTGTTATTACCTGTCCCTCCATCGGTCTGCCTGTCGAGCTGGAAAACAAAAGATTGTAGTCGTGGTACTCGTCGCCGAGAAGCTCCTTGATTTCCTGAATATCCTTAATGCGCTGTAATACCATTTTTGCAACGGTTTTTGGGAGATACACTCGGCGTTTACTTGTTTCGGTTTTTGGCTCTTTCAGCACAAGTACCGTATTGCCGCCGGATAAACATCTCGGAAAGACAAACAGCACATCACGCTGGTTGAGCTTTTCAAAAACATCTCGCTTTACCCTTTGCAATTCCTTCTCTATGAAAATGGAAGCCGTACCATTTTCGATTTTATCCTCTGACACATCAATACAGTCAAGCGTGATGCCCAACATTTCGCCCATACGCAACGTACAGGAAAAAGCGAGGTTTAGCGCTAACGATAAATCGTCATCGTCACAAAGCTCAAGAGCTTTCTTGAATGTAGGCAAATCCCACATAGCTCTCTTTTTAGGCTTCTCTTTGGGTATTGTAGCGTGTTCAACAGGATTCCTTGTCATCAATTCCCATTTCACGGCTTGATTAAAGGCATTCCGCAAGAGCTTGTGTACCTCTCTGATTCTTGACGGCGTAAGATATTGGTGATCCGGTTTACGGTTATTGATAACCTTTGATTTGACTTTCAGAAGGTCAAGGTAAAACTTTTCCATCATTCGAGGATTCAGATCGCTCAAAGGAATATCGCCGATAATCGGATTGATATAGTTATTAATCAAGCTGTTTTTTGCATCATAAGTAGACATTGCCCATTTATTTACGCCGTAGATTTCCATATAATCCACAAGCAATTCTCTGACTGTTCTTGCTTCGGGAACGGTAAAAACATTGTTGTCCTGTTCGTACTCAATTTGATTTTTTCGTTTCCTCGCTTCTGCGTTAGTCGGGAATGATTCCCAGCGCTGGTGTGATTTGCCTTTTTCGTCAGTATAGCGATATACAACGCAGTAACTGTTTTTTCTCTTAATAATCGAAGCCATATATTTACTCCTTTCCGTCGAGCCATAAATCAAAGCTCAACCTTGAAATTCTCCATTTGCCGCCGATAAAGGCAGCTTTGAAGTGCCTTTCTTTGATCAACTTATAAACAGTATGCCTTTCGACTTTCAATATCTTTTGGATTTCTGGGACGGAATAGTTTTTTTTCTGTCTTGCTGGCTATTGAGCTTTGCAATTTTCTCTTCAAACATCATCAATAACCTCATTGTCGTCGTTGTGATATTTGCTTTGATTAGCATACCATTCTTCAAAGCTCTTTTTTTCAATTCGCTTTTTGCCGCTGACGGTCAGCACGGTAAACAAATTCTTGCCTATTAGAGAGTAAACCGTTGTCGGAGCAATTCCGAGTATATCGGCTGTTTCACAAATTGACATTGTATGCCGCCAATTCTGTCCCGGCGGCGTTCCGTCCGTCTTTTTGTAATGAAACTGATTAGCGTACCATTCTTCAAAACTGTCCGTCATCACCCTGATCTTTCCGAAAAGCATAATCGTTTTGAAATATCCCTTTTTGATAAGCCAATAAGATTCAGTTTTTCCAAGACCGAGAATACGGCGCATTTCAGGAACAGATATACTTTTCTTATCCAAATACAACACCTCCAAATCGTTATGATAAATCCAAGCTGTTTAGCTTGGATTTATCATAGACGAAAAGAATGGTTTTGTTAATGATGCGATTTTATTCGTCACACACTTGACAAACATCTGAGGCTATGCCGATGTTATCAAGCCATTCATCAAAACTCTTTTTGGATATTCTGTACTGTCCTCCAACTTTCACAGAATGGAAAACACCGGATTTGACAAGAGCATAAGTTGTATTCTTGCTTACGCCCAAGATTGCTTGAATCTCCTCAACAGTATAGACACGCTTATTGTTAGTCAAAAGATTCACACCCTTTTTTACGAGGGGAACGCTCATATACAAAATAGTCATACCCGTATCCCTGACACTGATCACATTTCTCTTTTACACTGTTAAGCGGATCTACTCGCTTTACAATCAGCTCCGGCAAATATTTGTATTTGTTCAAGCAGCTCGGACACAAACAGCGGATATTTGCTTTGTTATAACGGGCGTAGTCCCAATATCCATACAGCTTCATTAAGCCGTTGTGAATCTTGCGGAGAACATTGTTGTCGTCAATATGACCGACGTAATTAACTAATTCATCCTTGTTAATTGCCCTCTGTTGTTCCAGCATAATCATTGAAGGTTCTGTCAGTCCATACTTATCCTCTACCAAGATATGTGAAGGAAGAAATGTCTTTCTGATAGCTGTGGTGATAGCCGCAACCATAATGGTCGGAGCTTTGGCGTTGAAATTGTCTGCCTGCAAAACTACAACAGGTCTGTATCCGCATTGGATTGAGCCTTCGTTGTCACCAAAATCGTAGAGATAAATATCTCCTCTTTTGATTTTTCTTTCATTTTTGTTGTTCATTTTAAGTCCTCTTTTCATTAAGTATTGTTGAAAGTAATTAACCCTTTCACCTATACCCAATGGGAGAGGTCATTTTTTAAGTCAAATTATAAAATTTTTTCAATTTTTTTATTGCACGGTCCACAGAATACTTTACAGCCGCAGCCGAGCAGCCTTGTTCTTCTCCAATTTGACTAAGTGTCTTTCCGATTATATGGTATTCCAACAAACGCTCCTTTTCGGTTTGTGAAAGAACAGTTAATGCACGTTTTAATTCTTCTGATTCAATCAGTTTATCAACAAAGTCATCAGCTACAAGGCTAAGATTTGCGCCTTCAGTTATCCCATCTTGATAATCATATACTGCGTGATAGAGCAACTCACGCATTTCAAACTTCTTATTGTTATTTCGGAAGTTCCTTCGTACATCAAGGAATTCACTCGTCATAAATAAATACGGCTTGAATGCTGAGAGTTCAGAAGAATAGTTTTGCTCAAGATATTCCTGATCGAAATCAGAAATAACAGCATATCTCTCTGTACCTGTCCAATTCTCATATTCAAGAGTCAGGTCGATAATGGAATAGTTTTCATTGCTTTCAGTAATTGTTTTCATCAGTAACTCCTTTCACGGAGCCACCTGATGAAAAGATAAAAAGCCACTTGATGCGTCGCCTACTGCCACAAGATAGATCTATCCCTTGTAAAAGGATAAAATCTAAATCAAGTGGCAATAGAAATCAACGCATCAAGCGGCTCCAAGCTCATACTTGCTTTTTATAGTTTTTTAATATTTGATTTTATTGGATAATATTGAAAAAATTGGTTTATGTTAGTTGTTGGATGCCTTTCTGAACGATATAGGTAGGAAATAGACCACCTCTCCGCAATTAGGGCATTTTTCGCTTGTCCAACTGTGTTCGCCCTTAATAGCGATAGACAGTTTATAGTCGCAATACGGACACAGGCGAGCCAATCGCAACTCTGACTTGCACCGTGTCTGCAACTTAGCCTGTTCTTCTTTCACCCTTGCATAGCGCTCAGGATCGTTTTCTTTTGCGTTAAACTTTGCCAATTCAAATACCTCCATCACAATATATATCTGTTAAGTCGTAGGGATTACCAAAATAGTTTTTGTCAACCAATCTGAGCTGAGTGAGCCGGATGGACAAGGCTGTTTTGGATACACCTAAAAAAACCGCCATAGACGAAAACTGTTCGTATTCCCAAGTAGCATATACCTTATTTATCATTTTTACCCGCTCACCAAAACCAAATAAGAACAGTGCTCGCATTATAACTTCTTTTGGCATAAGAATCACGGAAGCGATAGCGTTAGCCTGCCATTCTAACCAATCCATTTTTCGTTGCTTCGGTGGGTGTGCTAAACAGAAATGCAGTTTTCTGTTATCGCCGCCATATTCTTTAGGAAAAAGAATTTTCAGAATATGATGCCCGGCTTCGTGCGCTTTGGTGAAATTACATCTGCCAATCTGCGAAATGTCCTCATTCAGATCACGCTCGATGAATATTGTTTTGCCGTCAAGATAGCAATAACTCTCCTCATCAGCGTAATCAAATACTTTGTATGTTACAGCACCATACGATGATGTAAGTCCGAGGACAGAACCATCTAAAGATAAGTGGTGATATTCAAGATTGACTCCTAACAAATCAGTAATTAGCTTGTCAGGTGTAATCTTATATACTGTTTTGCCCGTTAAGTCAGGTAATCGGAAATATGCTTTTGTCACTCGTTCACCAATAGCTTCAATATCTTTGCGTGACAAATATTTCAATTATATGTTCCTCCTAAACAGTCTTAAACTCTACAAACCATTTGCCGTTTTCTTCGTCAAAAAGGTAGGTTTGCTTTCCGCAGATAGATACCGTATAACGGATACCCGTACCGCCAACTTTTGTAGCTGCCGCACGGCAGCGATGAATCAGACGGTCAATCTCGAATTTGCGTCCGTCATCCAGCGTAATGAACCGGGGACGACAAGTCCCGTCGGGGTTGTGGTCTGCGTTTACTAATACATAAACTTTGTTCCTTTCCTGTTGCATATCTATACCTCGTAAGACTTATAAGCAGCAACAATCCTGCCGACATAATCATAGCCTTCAAGCTCACATATAAACAGTTTGAATTGCCATTGCTTATTGATAAAACACGATAGTGTGTTTTCCTCATATTCTGCATCTAAATCAATATACAAAGTAGTTCCCTCAACTATTCCATAAGCAAGAAAATGATTTCCATTATCGGCAATTAAGGCGATCAAATTATGATGTTCTTTCAGTAAAGACTTTGGTGTTTCAACATAGCTTTTGATTGATTCTGTTTTAATAGCGAACATAGGCAACCTCCTATTTGACTAATCCTGTTGGCATAGTGATCTCAACATTACCCATCGGCATTCCAAGCTCTTGTAGCAACACAGCATTTCTTATGCAGCGTTTACCAAACCTCTGGCGAAGTTTTTCAACACAGCCATCCAGCTTTTCTTGTTTCTCGGCTCGCTCATAATCGCAGAACAAATCAATCTGCTGCGGCATATCCTGCGGAAACAGGTTAATCGCCTGAATAGTTACCGATCTAATAGGATTTCTCCAATCATATCTTTTTTTGAATAGCTGAAAAGCATATTGTGCTAAAACCAATGGTGATTGCGTCACCATCTGCATTTGCGTCTGCCACTGTTTTGAGAACAAGGTATTATCCCTAACATAGATAGCAACGGCTTTTGCAACCTTTTGATGTACACGCAGCTTATGTCCGATGCCTTGTGTCAATTCTAAGAAAACACGCCAAACTTCTTCTTCGTTACTCAAATCTACAACCGTTGTGATTCCGTGTCCGATACTCTTAACAGGTGAAACAAACTTAATATCCTTAACCGTTGAATTATCTCTACCGTTTGCATATAACCATAGTGATACTCCGTTCTTGCCTAATATTCTTTTTATAAAGTCATAGTCAGAATTTGCTAAGTCACCGATTGTTCTTATGCAGTAGTTATTAAGGACTCTTGTCGTAGCTCTCCCTACGCCGAGTAAATCGGAAGCCGGTAAGCCCCAAATCTTTTCCCGGAAGGTTTCTTTTTCAAAGACTGTTACAGCGTCAGGCTTTTTATAATCAGAGCCTAACTTTGCAAATATCTTATTGAAAGAAACGCCGACGGAGATGGTCAAGCCAAGTTCAAACTTTATCCTCTCACGAATCTCATTAGCAACATCTACCGGATTGCCAAACAGCTTTTTTGTGCCGGAAATATCAAGCCAGCACTTGTCCATACCGTAAGGCTCTACCTGATTGGTATAATTACAGTAGATTGCTTTTGCCAATTTGGAATACTTCAAGTATTCTTCGTAATGAGGTGGTACAACAACTAAATCAGGACACTTCTGTTTTGCCTGCCATACTGCGTCACCTGTTGCGACCTTGAATGCTTTGGCTTTATAATTTTTTGCAAGTACAATGCCGTGCCGTTCCTCAACTGATCCACAAACAGCAACGGGGTACTGTTTCAATTCAGGGCTTAGCATACATTCGACAGAAGCATAAAAGTTATTCATATCGCAATGCAAAATATTTCGTGTCATTTTTGTAATACCTCTTGACTTAATTCACAATTTAATGTAGAATACAAGTAGTAATTCACAAGTTACTTGTGAATTACATGCCCATTATACACAAGATACTTGTGAAAGTCAAGAGGCAATTTTAATCATTCACAAGTTAGTTGTGAAATCAAGGAGGTTGTAATAATGACATTTGGTGAGAAACTTCGTGAAAGCCGAGCGAAAAAGGGAATGACACAAAGCGAGCTTGCCAAAGCAGCAAATCTCGGACTAAACACAATTAGTAATTATGAAAGCGGAAAAACATATCCCAAGAAAAGAGAAGTATATGATATACTCGCAGAGATCCTTGAGGTTGACGTTAATTATCTCCGAAATGAAAATGAGGAGTTTATTACTGAAGCATCTGAAAAATATGGATATAGAGGTAAGCAACAAGCCGATCAGCTTGTACAGGAGATTGGCGGCTTATTTGCAGGCGGTGAGCTGTCCGATGATGAAATGGATGGCGTTATGAAAGCTCTCCAAGATATATATTGGGAGTGCAAGGCAGAAAACCGTGAAAAATATACTCCAAAAAAATTAAAAGAATCTAACGAGTAGCGGAGCAAAGTCCGTTTTTTTGGACACTTCTTGATTTATAATTATAGTAGACAGTAAAAAATTCGGGCTGAATTTTCTCGAATTTGCTGTTTTCGGTAAGCGTTAATTAAGAGGTGAGCTTATTGCAATTCATAAAACGACTTAAACACTTGTTCATTTCAAGAAAACATTGCAGTCATAATTGCTTATGGTGTAAGTATTATTCTGACTGTTGTACAGAGATTAAAAGGAATCTATAAGATTATTCCTCTCTGATGTTTTAATCAACTTAATTACTCTTATTAGGGTGGTGATATTATGATTGATTCATTTTACATTTACTCTAAAGCGACCGAAATGGTTAAGCAAACAGGCACTCGCAATCCTATGAAGATTGCTTCCGAAATTGGTGTTATGCTCCGTTATTCAGAGGAATTAGATAAACTGTTGGGACTTTACACATATCGCTGGAAGCACAGAATTATTCTTCTTAATGATAAGATGGAGGAAATAATGGCACGAATGGTCTGCGCTCACGAGCTTGGACACGAAGCCCTTCATAGAGATATAGCCAAAGGCGAGGGGCTTAAAGAGTTTGTGCTTTTTAATATGAAAGACACAACGGAATATGAAGCCAACGCTTTTGCAGCACATCTGATAATTGACGATGATGACATTTATTCAATGAGTAAGGATAAGTACGATGTCGTTCAGATGGCAAAAATGCTAAATGTGAATATCAATCTTGTTTTGATAAAACTTCAAGAGCTTAATAAACTCGGTTATGATTTTAGAGTTCCTTGTGAAGCCGATAGCTTTTTCTTCTGCAAGCCGAAAACACTGACCAGCAATGAATTGAACTGAATCATTCTCCGTGAAAGGACATAGGTGATTTTATGTTCAACGACAAGGATTTTATGGGCGGAATGTTTGACTTTGACGGAAACGGCAAAACAACATTATACGAGCAGTATGTGGCTTACAAAATCTACGAGAAAACAACTAAGGAAGAAAACAATTTCTCATCTTCTTATCACAAACCTGCGAAGTACAGTTACACTAACAACAATTCAACAAATAGCAAGGGCACAAAGGGCGGAACCATCATTGCGGTTGTTGCCGTGATTATCTCCCTTTTCCTTCTCTTTGCTAAATGCTCCTCCACCAAACGTGTATTGGACGAACACCTATTTTTTTAGTGGCGGCTTTGCCGTCAAGGTGATGCTCTAATACGAAACAGAAAACCGCCATCTTAGATTAAGTTCTAAGGTGGCGGTTTTGTTATGACAATTTATATTTTTCTGAAAGTAAGTTTGGAATCTCGTGCCTTTTATCTAAAGAATGTGATTCTCTGAGTATTTCCAAAGGATCGAAGAATGGTGTAAATGAAATAATGTCTTGCCCGGTCTTTCCCGCTTCACAAAGAGCCTTGCTTTCACGAACCTCATTTTCAATAGATTTTGAAAAGTACATATCTTCCGAATACATAAACATAATCAATGTCAATGCGGCAAGTTTATCATCTAATGTAAGTTTATTAAATTGCTTATAAAACTGTCTATAACGTTTATCTCCATCCTCAATAAACATCACGATTACAGTTTCCGATTTCAAAGGTAATATGCTTATATGAATGTTTTGTATTCGGTACTCAGGAGATGGATTATAAATGTTGTTGATGATATTACCGTTAAAATCAACAGCCAATGCTAACGAACATTGCAATGCAATTGGAACCACATAATTTAGTTTTTCGTAATAGCATACATAGTAGTCTATTGAACTGCCTTTTTCTAATGCTTTCTTTGCTTTTTTATAACTGTCCACATATTCCTTTAAATCCATTTTATTTGCGGCGTTTTTTGCATCACTAAACATCCGAGCAGCATCTGTTTTTTTAGCGGAAATATTAAAGAGTTCAATTTCAAAAAGCCGTTTGCTAATAGATTTCAAACTATTTTTTAATGCCATTTGGGCAATCATTTTTGGAGTAGGTTGATTTGAATAATTATCAGGATTCTCATAGTCTGAAAAAATTTTACTATCGCAATCATTGCAAATTAAATGAAATGTTCCTGCTTTATTCACTCCATTTTCAGTATCCATCAAAGGATTATCCACAACGGTATTTAATGTTAATACATCGCCATTTGTGGCAATGTTTTCAAGACAAAACCTCGGAACGGAATGCGAATTACAAAAACTTGTAACGCTCTTTCCGCAAAAATAACAAGTATCTCTCTTTGCAGCTTGACGTGCTTCTTTTAAAAGTCGACTCATTTGCTTCTTATATGTAAAATCGGTTCTGAGCAATTCTTTTTCCTCATCCGAAAAAGCCCCCAAATTAAAGAGATTAACCATATCATCAAACATCTTTTTCACCTCTTTGAAAACATTATATCATAATTTTAAGCAATTAACAATTAGTAGCTTAAAGGTCAAATCATAATTTCATACATTCGACTATTAAACCGCCTTTGAGTACAATTATGGTAGAAAATCAAAGGAGGTTTTGATATGCGAGGTAAGAAGTATTACATAGCACTTGATGATTCTGAACGGCGGGTGGTCGTGAATTGCTTGAACGAAATGCGAAACAACCTTATTGCTAATGGTAAGTACACCGATGCGGTGGACGAGGTTTTACTGAAAATCATTGATGCAAAGCAAAAAGAATTCAAAGTGATCTACAAGGAGGCGTGAGTATGGAAAAGGTTATTTATGACAAAAAGAACGGTCTTTGGTACGAACTTCAAGGTGACTACTATCTACTATGTTTAAAACTGCCCGAAGGAGAACAACAGCCTGTCGGCTTATGGGGACAACGACATTTGCGATATATCAAGCAAAATCGCAAGGTCTTTTATCTCAATCTGCTAACAAGCGGTAAACTGAACGGTTACCTCCCAGGTCTTGACAAACAGGCAGAAGATATGTTTTCTCGGCTCGCAAAACAAATGGCAGAGTGTGAGGGAGTGACGGAAAAACTCAAGGCTGACGATCAAATGGAATGGGTTGATCGGATGAACAATATCCGCAGCAGAGCAAAGGAAGTCATAAATAATGAATTGATTTTTTCATAAAAGATTAACTGTGCTGTAAACATCAAAAGGATTTACAGCACAGTTTTTGCTATTCATTTTCTGTTTAACAGATTATTCAACCTTCATCATTCGGTAGCCTACGCCGATATGCGTTTGGATATATTGGAGAGAATCTGCGTCCTTCTCCAGCTTTTTGCGGAGCGTTGCCATAAAAATACGCAAGGAAGCAATATCGTTATCCCAACTGCTGCCCCAAATGTTCTGGGTAATAAAGGTATGGGTTAAAACCTTGCCGATATTTCTTGAAAACAGACACAAAAGCTTATATTCAATAGCTGTAAGGTGCAGTTCATCGTCGCCGAGATGGGCGCATCCTGCGGCATAATCTATACGAAGCTGACCGTTTGTGAAAACAGACGCTTCGGCGGCGGCCTCGTTCTGTATCATATTAAGCCGCCTTTACAGACTGTTTCGCATGCTCTTTTAACTTCACGGCAAGCGAGCTTGTGAGCAGTGCCGCCAAAAACATAATTAAAAAGGTGACAGGATATCCTTGATCGTAAGCCCGAAGTGTGAACTGCGGATTGGTAAAGAAAAAGTTGAAAACCAAAACGCTGACAATAGAAGAAATCAGGCTGTAAATCCGATGTCTTGTAACGACCGAGGTCACAAGAACGCCGAGAACATATACCGTGATGATATTTGCCTCTGCAACCCCCAATTGCCTGAACAGCATTCCTATACAGCTTGCCAAAATTAAAATGGCAACGTTTTTTAAAAGATCGGATACCGAAAATACACTTTTGCTTTTTCTTCTCGTTTTTTTGCACGGTATGCGGCGTTTTTGCCGCCGGCATCGGGTATGATATGCACATCTAAATTCGGTGCGTTTGCAATCAGTTTTTCTGTAAGAGTAGGTTTGGAAAATATGCTCTTTCGGGTTGCGGAGCTTCTTCCTATCACAATTTTGAAACACCCGAAAGTCTTGCAAATTCGGCGATTTGATAAGAAACATCTTCACCGTACACGGTTTCGATTTTAGCGCCTAATTGTTCTGCAAGATGCATATTGTTTCGCAGGCGTTTTACATCTTCCTCGGACATTACCTGATAATCAGGGGTTTCAACAAACAGCGCGGTAAAAGCGCCCTTAAAGGCATTCGCCATTCGGGCGGCGGTGCGGATAATTTTTGCATTCGACGGTGACGACGAAAGGCAGACAAGAATATGCTCATCGGTATGATAATCGCTGTGACTTTTCGTTCTGACGGTTTCGGTAAGCAGATTCACCCTGTCGGCACAGCGGCGCAAGGCAATTTCCCGAAGCGCCGTAAGATTTTCAATGGTAAAGAAATTCTCTGTTGCACGCTCAGCTTGAGTCGGGTTATAAACTTTGCCCGCTTGCAGCCGTTCAATCTATTCCTGCGGCTCAATATCCACAAGCTCAACCTGACTTGCGTTGTCAAACACCGAATCGGGGATTCGCTCATGTACCATAATGCCCGTTATAGATGTAACAGTGTCATTTAGACTTTCAATATGCTGAACGTTTACCGTGGTATAAACGTCTATTCCCGCATTAAGTAACTCTTCAATATCCTGATAACGCTTTGTATGTCGGCACACGGGGGCATTGGTATGGAAAAGCTCATCCACAAGAATTAACTGTGGATGTCTGGCAAGTGCAGCGTCCAGATTAAATTCTGAAAGAGTAATTCCGTTATATTCCGAAACAAGATTCGGAAGACATTCCAATCCGTTTACAAGTGCAGAGGTCTGAAGACGGGCATGAGGTTCAATATATCCGGCAACGACATCAATACCATGCCTCTTTACCGAATGAGCTGCTTTCAGCATAGCATAGGTTTTGCCAACTCCTGTGGCATAGCCAAAAAAGATTTTCAAATGTCCTCTGTTTAGGTTCTGTTTCTCCTTTTCAATTTCTTTTAGAAAATGTTCTGGACTATGCCTTATTTCATCCATATAAACATCCCTGTAAGTCTCATATTTCAAGTTGGAAAAATTAAAAGAATTTTTTCTTTTTGAAGTAGATGATTTCTCCTATTGCGATAATAAGAGAAACAATAATCACCGACAGATAACCGTATCGCCACTTCAGCTCCGGCATATAAGCAAAGTTCATTCCATACCATCCCGTAATTAAAGTAAGAGGCAGGAAAAAGGTGGTGACGATTGTGAGAATCCCCATAATCTTATTTTGCCGCGCATCCTGCATAGACTGATAAAGCTCACGAAGTTGAAGCATATTTTCACGAAGCAACTTTACATGGTTTTGCAATCTCTCGACACGATGGGTAAATTTATCCCAGTCCTGCGTATCGTTTGCAAATGGAGAACACGCGCGGGATTGAAACAACTCTCCGATATCTGTCAGTTGTTCATAGTAAGCATTTAATTCAGACAGCTTTTGCCTGCGTTTTGTGAGCAGAGGGAAAAAGTCTGTCGAACCGCCGGAGCCGATATTTTCTTCCATTTTTTCTGTTTCTGACTCGATGTGAGAAAGATAGAGAACATCATCCTCTATCATTTGCTCCATAAACTGCAAAAGAAGCTGAGCCGGACTGTTCAGCTCCTGAAACATACTTATCCGTTTTTCTACCAATAATTTCAAATCGCCTACATCTTCCACAAATAAGAGCGACTGTCCCGTCAAATAAAAGCTGAAGGAAAGCTGCGGTGAACGCTGTTCGCTTTTTTGAGGCAGGCGTAATGTTCCGATGATGCAGTTTTTGAAAACCTCTGCCTTACAATAACGAATCGATCCAAGACAGTGAAGAAGTTCTTTATAATACGGTAGTTGTTCTTTACATTTGTGAAATTCCGCCGTACTCATAAATGTAAAAAACGGCTTTTTATCGCCGCAGTTTTGGGCGGCTTGCAGACTCCCGTCTTTTGAATTTATAAAGTATTGCATTACAACTCCCCCTTTCTACTTTTTATTATATCACATATATCACAAGTATAAAAGTATTTTCTACTTTACATATTCTGCATTGATCACCGCTTGATTTGAAAAGAGAAAATCAGAGAAGCTATTTGCAAAGGCATTATTTGAAGCCTTTTTCCATATCACAGCGGTCTGAATTACGGAAGGCTCCAGCGGTTCTATCGTACATCCTGCTTTCTCACAGATAATACTATTTTGCTTTGTAGAAATGATAAGACAGCGGTATGTATCGTCATTTGCAGAAGCATTGTTTTCAATAAAGCAAAAGTCAATGCGATTTTTGTTTAGCTTATCATATATATCCTCAGTATTTCCAAACAGGAAATGAAGCTGACAATTCGGCTTTCCTTTTGAAAACTTTTCAAATAGCGGTATCAGCGAATCAAAGATCATAGGATTATCAAACGCAATAAAAAGGCTGTTTTCTGCAATTTCTTCGTCAATTAAGTGGTGGTTATTTGCTAAAAAATCGTCAAGCCTTTTCATTATAAAGTAACCGAACACAATCATGACAGCCACTGCGCACACTAACAATAATTCTTTCATGCTTTCCGTCTTCTTTCGGAATTTATATGTGAAAACACTTTTGTATGTTTTTGGTATCACCCAGCACCAAAATAGTGTCACCCGGTATAAAGCTTGTTTCAGGCGCAAAATTTAGATTCATTTTACCGTCGCGTTTAATCGCCATAATATTGATACCGTGCTTTTTACGCACATCTGCTTCAATAACGGTTTTTCCGATCCATTTTTCGGGTACGGCAATTTCAAAAATTGCATGATCGCTGTCCACCTCTATGTAATCGAGGATATGGTCGGCAGTATAGCGGATAGGCGTCCAATCCGCAAGCTGCCTTTCTGGATATACGATTTCATCCGCACCGTTTCGCAGAAGGAATTTTACGTGTACTTCCCGTGCCGCACGGGAAACTATCTTTTTGGCATCCAATTCCTTTAATAGAGATGTCGTTTCAAGCGAGCTTTGAAAATCGACCCTTGTTGCGACGGGCAGCATTAACAGTATGCTGCCTAAAATTATCACAGACAGAAAGTCTAATATAATAATCTGGAACGATGTAATGTGCTTGTGTTTTGGATTTTGCCGTTTTATCATAACGGATACCTTCGCAATCTTAATATCAAATTTAGACTGTCTTTGTTTTATCTTAATCTGCATTAAATCGGCGTAAGCAAGATAAAGACGATATTAAGGTTGCATAAAGGTAAAGGCGGAAAAGCCGAAACTTTTCCGCCTTAAAACTATTACAGAATTCCGTCCAGCATCAAATTTACTTTAAGAACATTTACTGTTTCTTCTCCGAAGACTCCTAAGAATTTACCGTCGGTGCATTTCTTAATAATCTCCCGTACCTCGTCCTCGGTCATATCGTTTGCTTTTGCGATTCTTGCCACCTGATACTCGGCGGCGGGGGAAATATGGGGGTCAAGTCCGCTGCCCGAGCAGGTCACAAGATCAACGGGGATTGCTGTTTCGTCCATGTCGGGATTGGCCTCCCGCAGTTTTTCCGCACGCTATTTCACCAAAGCATCATATTCTTCGCTTGCCGGGGAAAGGTTGGACGGTGTAAGTGCCATAAGGCAGCTTCTTTGATTTTGCGTATCCCTTTTCGTCGCAGATAAGGGTATCACGCTCACTGTCCTTTGCTTTGTCAAAACTCCCTGCGCTTTTGAGAAAGAGCTGAAACGTGGCTCCTTCTTCGGGTGTTTCGATTTTAGTCTGTCCCTGATCGGTGTGCTTAACGATTTCAATCTCGCCCTTGATGATCTGTTCGGTAACGCCGACAGATATGGGGTTATGCTCAACGGTGTAGTTTTTCGCTTCTGCGCCGACATTGTAAACTGTTTCGTTGAGGAGATAGCCATCGGAAGGCTCAATCTCTCTGATAGTCCAATTATCGCCGCAAACATATTCCTTTGTGGTGAATTTGCCGTCCTTGTCGGTGGTGTAGGTATCAACCAGCTTATCGCCGTCATAGATGCCGTACTTTGCTCCGGCAAGCGTAGCGTCGCCCTGTGCCTTCTTTGCTTCAGCGTCGGTCTTTTCTACGGTTACGGTAAACTTCTTCAAAACATTGATAAATTCACGTTTAGTCGCCTTGTCCCAAACAACAGGTGCAGTCTGTGACTTAGGTACAACATAGCGAATGGAAGTATCTACCTCTTCAAGGGTATAGGGGTTATCGCCGCTTACAAGGATATTCTTAAAGTTGGCTATGCCGTTCTTGTCGGTGGTAGCATACTCGTCAACCTTTGCGCCTGAGAGTGATGTGCCGTAAAGGTGGAATTTTACGCCCTCGTTGAAATTATCCTCCGAGGACTTCACGACCTGAAGATTACCACGCTTCAATACATTACTGAATTTGACGGTGGCAGTCTTGCCGCTTTCTACCTTAACGGTCTGTGCTTTCTGATCCTCATATCTTTCCTCAGTAACCTCAGTAACGGTATATGTGCCTACCTTGAGGTCATCGAGCTGGAATTTGCCCTTTGAATTGGTGGTTACGGTCTTGCTGTAATTGTCAGCGCCTGTAATCTTGAATTTTACGCCGTCAACCTTTCCGTCATCAGAGGTCTTGACAATTTTGAGCGAGCCTGCCAAGGTCTTAACAGCGAAATATGCTGTCTTGGTTTCGGTATCGGACTGAACGCCCGTTACAACGTCCTGCTTTGAGGAGCTGCCGCAGGCAACAAGGGTAGTTGTAACCCTCGGCATATTCTTTGTTGCGCTGAAAACAACAGCGTCGGGAATAGCCTTTGAGGAAGTCAAAGTAATCTTGTTACCCGAAACGGAAACAGACACATTGCCTGTTTTCCTGAAAGTGTAGTCAGACAAAATTTTGTTGCTGTCGGTAAGCGTAAGGCTGTACTTACCGTCGCTGTATTTCAGCTCATTAACGTTTCTCTTTGCTTTTGCCTGTGTATCGTAGGAAAAACTCGGAATCACGTTATAGCTGTTGAGCTTGGCAATAATCTTGTTGTAGTTGGTCTTTACGTTCGGATTGTGATCGCCTGCGGTGATACCGTCAATAAACTTGGAATTGCTGAGCTTGAACGTAGAAGCGTCACGACAGCCTGTGCAGAATTCCCATACAACAAGCTGGGTTGCAATCCACTTCTGACCGTCAGTACCGACAAGGCTGGAGCTGCTGCCTGACTTGCCGAAAAGAAGGGCGAGATTGACTGCCTTCTTCTGAGCCTTGCTGAGTGCGTTCCACGCAGCCGAAGCGTCGGTTGTCAGGGTGTTGCCTGAATAGAGCGAGTGTCCCGGCTCAATGCAATATGCGTCTTTGCCGTCCGCATAGATACGGCAGAGTTCCTCGCCGACAGTTCCGACGGTATAGCCGCCGTGTTCGGTGTACTTAACGAATGAGATGATATTGCCGCCTGTGTCGTAGCAGTAATCAAAGGTCACAGTGACCTCTTTCCCGGCAGCGCTGGCGGTGGGAATGATGAAAATTGAAGAAACGACAGCTACAACGGCTAAAAGAATTGCCGTAATACGCTTGGCGTTCCTCTTGTTGAATACTTTTGTCATTGGTTTACCTCCATTATTTTTTGAATAAAAATTGTGTGTTTGATTAACTTGCCTGCCCTCTTAGAGAAAGATATATGATTAAGAGATAGAGTTATAATAAGAGATAGTATTATATCTTTCTTTTCGGATAGTACAGTTAGTCTTAGGGGTTAGAGCGTGAGGAAGGGGGAAGTCAAAAAAATATGTTTTGCATTTCCTACCTACTGTCACGCTCTGAACGGTGGCGCAGATACTTGGCGTAGTGTTCCAGAGCCTTGCACACATAGTCCTCCGTGTCCTTCAACTGAACATTCTTCGGGATCAGGCTTCGTACTCTGTCACTACGCAGCACAATGCGCTCACGCTGGTTGGGTTTTTCTTCCGACATAATCGCTTCAACAGCTTCCGCCGTCAGTTTGCCGCTTTCAAACATTTTCCTCATTCGGATTGTTTGGTCGTGCGACGGTGTGCAGTCGTTAATGTCAATCTGCTCGACAACATCACGCTGACTATCCTCGTCAAGATAAGACAACTCAACAGCAGGACGCATTTTGATTCTGCCCTCGTCCACATACTCTAATAGTTCGGGGACAAGGTTAGTTAAGCGGATATATCGTCTTATTTGGTCTTTGCTTTCTCCAACCTGTTCGCTGAGTTCTACGTCAGAACGTCCGCCACCTAACTTAGTCGCCACTGGCGACGAAGTTAAATCTGTTCGTGTTCCTTGCCTTTTCATAGCTTCTAACCTCATTTTGTAAGCAAAGCCTTTCTCGCTGGGAAGGATTGTTGTACGCTGAAAATTACTCTCAACCATATATACAACAGCTTCGTCACGGGTTAAGTCCTTAATCTCACTTCTGAGGGTGGTAAGCTCGGCAAGCTCACAAGCTCTCTTTCGCCTGTGACCGCTGACAAGCTCATATCTTCCGTCCTCTTTCTGCCTTAAAACAGCAGGGGTTAATACTCCGTTTGTCTTAATGCTCTCCACAAGCTGAACCATATCCTCATCATCTCTGACGTGAAAAGGGTGATCGGGAAAGTCATCAATCAAGTCAAGCGGAATATCCCTGATCTTTTCGAGCCTTGCTTCGTCACGTTCCTCCTGTGTGGAGAAAAGGTCATCGAGCGTCGGCAGAGCGAAGTCGCTCTTTCTGTCTGCCACCTGACAACACCTCCTTTGTGAAATCAGCGTATGCCAGTGCTACCTTGCTGTTAGGCTCGTATGCGTAAATACTTTTGCCTTTGGAAGTTACCTCGGCGGCTTTGACCGCCATCGGGATTTTTGCTTTGTAGATTTTAACAACACTTCCAAAGTTGTTCCGTATTGCGTCCACAGTGCTTTTAGCAAGGTTTGTCCTGTTATCGACGAGCGTCAGCAAAATGCCGTCAATCGCCAAATTAGGATTTGTATGTGTCTTTACCTTTGAAACAGTCCGAAGAAGCTGTGTCATAGCCCTTGCAGGCAAATACTGAGCCTGAACAGGGATAATCACGCTGTCTGCTGCCGTCAAAGCATTCAAGGTCAACATACCGAGTGATGGTCTGCAATCAATAAGGATGTAGTCGTAATTTGACTTAACCATATTAAGATAACTCTTTAAGATGTTCTCACGGCTCATAGCCGTCACAAGGTACATCTCCAGCGCTTCCAAATCTGTGTTGGAAGGAATGAGGTCTACGCCTTCTTCGTGGTGGAGAATACCGCTTTTTACATCTGTGCTATCGTCACGGATAATCTCGTGCATTTTGGTAGCGAGGGTAACAGGGATTTCATCGACACGCTGCCAACCAAGACAGGTAGTTAAATCTCCCTGTGGATCACAGTCAACGAGGAGCACCTTTTTACCTTTATTCGCCAAGCCAATGCCCAAGTTCATTGTGGTAGTCGTTTTTCCGACACCGCCCTTCTGATTGCATATAGCAATAGTTTTGCAGTTTGGCATTCGTTTTCCTCCTTTCAAATAGTTTTATAGCTGTCCTGCAAAAACAGCTATGTAACTTTTCCGCTTATTTGTCCTCGACACCCCAGCGGATAGATAAATCTATATGGGAAGTTCTTCAAGCGCCTGACTGCTATCAGGCTCATAGGAATCTCACCTCTGCCGGGTTCTCCGCCAGCTCCGTAGAGAAGTATCATTATCGCTTGTGTAGGTCGTCGCCATATCGGGAGCAGCCCGATACTCACAGACGGAATTAGCGCTCGCTCCTGAAAGGAGGTCATGGCGTACCGCTGAGGTAGCTTTACATTTCTGCTTACACAAGTAACGTACTTGAAGAAATGATATTCAGTTGTCAAAGGTCTGTGAAAAGGTCTTTTCCGATTGCTCGGAAAAAAGCCCTTTCACCTATACCCAATGGGAGAGGGTGTTTTTTAAGTCTATTTTCAAAATTTTTTTATTTCTTTTGAAAAAAGTTGAATAAACGCAAAAAAGCCGCTTGCTCCTATTAAGGAACAGACGGCTAAATAGCTTAATTTAAATGTATATTACCTTTATATTCTTTTTTCGGGATTTGTATAGCTTGACGATGATTTCATCCAATACATCAGTGTGTTTACCCTGTACAATCATTTCATTTTTGAGGTAAATAAGTGATTTCAAAACCTCGGAGCGTTCTTCATTCGTAAGATATATATGGTATTTAGGGTCTTTCATAATAATCACTTCCTTATACCATTATTATATATAGAAAGGATTTGTTTTCAATTATGCGAATAAACTACCACCATACCGCACAACTAATCTGTTAGCAGAGATTAATTGGAATTTTTAACGCTGTTAGCAAAACGACGGTTTTTGTTAGCAAAATCAGCGATTTCGTGCTAACACCTGTTAGATAACCACACACTTTTGTTAGCACGATCACGGAAGCGGAAGCCGTAAAAAGAGAAAAGCCGCTTTCGATGAAAAATCATCAAAAACGGCTTAAAATGGCGTCCTCGGCGGGATTCGAACCCACGGCCTTCCGCTTAGGAGGCGGACGCTCTATCCGGCTGAGCTACGAAGACGTGTATTAAATTTACGATTATTCTACCACATTACCATACACTTTCCAATCAAAAGTGTGTGTTGCAACATATTCTTAGGAGGCGAACGCTCTATCCAACTGAGCTATTGGCACATAACATAACTATTGTATATGATGGCTTGCGATTTGTCAAGAAATTGGGAAATTTTCTTATTTTACTGAATATTCAAAAAAATTAAGAATAAGTGTTGACAAATGGAGAAACTTGTGTTAAAATAAATCTTGCTGAAATGCTGAAAGGCAAGATGAGCATACGGAGAGGTGTCCGAGTGGTTTAAGGAGCTAGTCTTGAAAACTAGTGATCCCGCGAGGGACCAAGGGTTCGAATCCCTTCCTCTCCGCCATTTTATTTTATAGTGAATTTAAACTTCACACGGAGGATTACTCAAGTGGTGAAGAGGCTCCCCTGCTAAGGGAGTAGGTCGCTAACGCGGCGCGAGGGTTCAAATCCCTTGTCCTCCGCCAAGAAAAAAGCACTTGCTTTTGCAAGTGCTTTTTTCAGTGAAATAAATCCAAAAGGATTTGTGAAATACCTATCGGTGTGAAATATGGATTTTCCATGTGAAGTGCCTGACGGCGTGAAAGGATTTATTTTATTTCACTTTCTGCGCAAGCAGAAAATTTCACAATACAATAGTATTATTTCACATACGAAGTATATTTCACTTGTTATAAATTAAAAGAGGTTCGTATGGCTGAATCAAAGCTTAGAGAATTATCAATTGATTTATATAACCGGTGCGGCACTATTCGCAGAATATTGGTTGCATCTATTAATACTGCAAAAGAAAATTTACAAAAGGAAAAGATTAATTCAAAATCAAAACCCAATATTTCCGTATAATAGCATTACCCCGATTGACACCAAACTTAATAACTGGTAATATAAGGCTGTGAGAATATTTGTATTCTTGCAGCATATTTTTTTACCAAAAGGAGGATGGATTAATGGGATTTTTATTAGGAAAGACCGCTGTTATTACAGGCGGAGGAAGGGCTGTTCTCAGCGACGGAGGTTGCGGTTCAATCGGCTACGGCATTGCTGTTGCTTATGCAAAAGAGGGTGCAAACCTTGTTATTACAGGCAGAAATGTCAAAAAGCTTGAGGATGCCAAAGAAGAACTCGAAAGACTTTACGGAGTAAATGTGTTGCCTGTTCAGGCTGATGTCAGCAAGGACGGCGATAACGAAAAGGTTGTTCGGAATGTTGTTGACCGAGCTGTTGAAACATTCGGCGGAATTGATGTCTTGATTAACAACGCTCAGGCTTCTGCGTCGGGTATTACGCTTGCTGATCATACAACAGAGCAGTTTGACCTTGCTGTTTATTCGGGATTGTACGCAACCTTCTATTATATGAAGGCTTGCTATCCGTACCTTAAAAAGTCAAAGGGAACGGTTATAAACTTTGCTTCGGGTGCCGGACTTTTCGGAAACTTCGGTCAGTGCGCATATGCAGCCGCAAAAGAGGGAATAAGAGGTCTTACAAGAGTTGCCGCCAACGAGTGGGGCAAGGACGGAATAAATGTCAACATTGTCTGTCCGCTTGCATGGACTGCTCAGCTTGAAAAATTTGAGCAGGCTTATCCCGATGCATTCAAGGCGAATGTAAAAGTGCCGCCAATGGGACATTTTGGTGATGTCGAAAAAGAAATCGGCCGTGCCTGTGTTGCACTTGCATCACCTGATTTCAAGTATATGAGCGGCGAAACCATTACCCTTGAAGGCGGAATGGGACTCAGACCGTAACTTTATTTTAAAAAATTCTTTTGTTCCGTTATTCGGTAAATCATTAAATGGAATATAAAACATACTAATATGAGTATTGATTTTTTTATTCATATGATGTAATATCAAGTTACGGAGTACATACAAAAATTACTTTGAGGTGATTGTATGGGAATTTTTGATATAAAGAACACAGATATTTTCAGCAAGGACTACGACTCTGCAAACGCATGGCTTGAGTATAACATTTTTAATGAATGTACAAAGGACGAAAACGGAGAGTCATTCGATGAGTCTGATGAAAATAATTTTTGGGATTATTTAAAGAAAAATAAATAAATAATAAGTTACAAACAGCGACCGCAGAGTGATATGCTTTGCGGTCGCTTTTATGTGTTGTTCACACACAAGGACACTCGGCATAATATGAGGGTGTAGAGAATAACTTGATTTACGGGTGTTGTGTATGAAAAAGAGCGACATAAGAACATTTGGCATAATCGGCGGTGACAAGCGACAGCTTTTTCTTGCAAAATCAATTTCTGACAGTTGTTACGATGTTTTGCTCGGCGGATTTGACAGCCTTGAAAGCTACGGTTCATTGAGCCTTTGCAATGTTAAAAAGGCAATTTCGGAAAGTGACGCATTGATTTTTCCGTTGCCGTCAATAAGGACAGACGGAAGTCTTAACACTCCGTTTTCAAACGAGAACATTTTGCTTGACGGTGACGATATTGAAATTATCCTTAAAAAGCCTGTTTTTACTACGATGAAAAGCAGATTTTTAAAGGCATATCCAATGCTTTCCGACGGCGAAATTTTTGATTACGGAGCAAGAGATGATTTTGCAATCCTCAACGCATTGCCTACGGCAGAGGGTGCAATTGAATGTGCAATGAGAGAATATGAGGGTACGATTTCGGGCAGTAAGTGTCTTGTGACGGGATTCGGCAGAATCGGAAAAATTCTTGCTCACAAGCTTGTTTTACTCGGGGCAAATGTTACCGTGAGTGCAAGAAAGCCGTCAGATCTTGCATATGTAAAAGCACTCGGCTACAATGCACTTAATACGGAAAATCTAAGAACGGTAAAGCGGTTTGACATTGTTTTCAACACAATTCCGAGGTTGATTTTTGACAGGGAACTTCTTATGAATACCGACACAAACACCCTTATTATAGAACTTGCGTCCCTGCCGGGAGGGGTTGATTTTGATACCGCCGAAAAACTCGGAATTTATGCCGTTAGGGCATTGTCGCTCCCCGGAAAATGTGCTCCGAAAACGGCAGGAGAAATTATAAAAACTACTGTATTTGACATCATCAAGGAGGTTTACAGGTGACAAAAGCAACCATAGGATTTGCAATGTGCGGTTCCTTTTGCACCTTTTCAAAGGCTTTTACGCAAATGCAGAGGCTTGTTGACTCAGGCTATGATGTTATTCCGATAATGTCGCAAAATGCCTTTTCAACATCAACTCGTTTCGGAAAAGCGGAGGAAATGGTAAAGAGGGCAGAAGAAATAACGGGCAAAGCTGTTCTGCACTCGGTTGTGCAGACAGAACCGATAGGACCTAAAAAAATGTGCGACTTGCTTGTGATTGCACCGTGTACGGGCAACACGCTTGCAAAGCTGTCGCTCGGAATTACCGACACGGCGGTAACAATGGCGGCAAAGTCGCATCTGAGAACTTTAAGACCTGTGCTGTTGTGCGTTGCAACAAATGACGCTCTTGGTGCGTCGGCACAGAACATCGGCAAACTTCTCAACACGAAAAACATTTACTTCGTTCCTTTAAAACAGGACGATTGCATCAAGAAACCAAATTCGCTTGTGGCTGATTTTGATAAGCTTGAAGATTGCGTAACCCTTGCATTGCAGGGAAAACAACATCAGCCGATTTTTTTATAACAGAACAACAGCCGTCTTGAAATGCAAATTTTCAAAACGGCTGTTATTTGAGTTGACAATAAAAAAATAATGTGATAACTTAAAGTATAGTATTTTTGCTGAACAGGAGTGGGTATTTAATGAGAAAAAGAGTAAACAAAATTATTTCTGTTGCACTATCGGCAACCCTTGCGTTCGGTGTGTTTACAGCATTGCCGATGTCGGCAAATGCGGTTGTATCAACGGCAAGCGAGGTAAGTGCGGAGGCAATTCCAAAACATGAGCTTTATAAAAGCTATACATATGGCGGATACAAATATCGCATTGTGGGTCAGAAATCAAACGGAAGATTTAACGCATGGATTGAATCTTATTCCGGTAAGTCTGCAAGCGTCAATGTTCCTGCGTCAGTCGGTGATTGTGATATGGTCGGCATTGACAACAATTGTTTTTCGTTTAACAAAACTTTGAAAACAATTATTGTTCCCAAGGGCATTGCTGAAATTGGTTCAAGTGCATTTCTCGGCTGTACCGCACTTACAAGTGTAAGCCTGCCGAGTACACTGACAAAAATTAATTTTTGGGCATTTAAAAATTGTACAAGCCTTTCGAAACTTTCAATTCCGTCAAGCGTTGTTTCGATAGGTGATAACGCATTTGACAATTGCCTTTGGTACACAAATCAATCTAATGGAATTGTTTACGCAGGAAAAGTTGCGTATAAGTACAAGGGTAAGCTTGCGGATAACAGCTCTGTTACGATAAAAAGCGGAACTGTTTCAATAGGCGATTATGCCTTTACGGACCAAAAGCTTACATCAGTCACACTTCCGTCAAGCCTTGTTTCAATCGGTGAACAGGCGTTTTCATACACTAATCTTAAAACTGTGACAATTCCGAAAAGTGTAAGCTCAATGGGTTATAATCCCTTTGCGTACTGTTCACAGCTTTCAAGCATTACGGTTCAAAGCGGAAACACAAACTTCTATGTTCAAAACGATTTACTTATCGCCAAGAATCATATGTATTCAGTGACAAAAGATATTACTGACCCTGATGCACCTTCTACGGAATCAAGAAGCTACACATCTTATGCTCCGTACGGCTCGGTTGTGATATCGTTCCCGTCAGCATCAACGCTGAAAACTGTTACAATTCCCGAAACGGTTAAGGCAATAGGCAATTATGCTTTTGCAGGAAGTAAAATCGAAAAGCTTACTTTGAACAGCGGACTTGAATCTATTCTCACATCTGCTTTTTCAGGTTGCACAAACCTTTCATCGGTGAGCTTTTCCGACAGTATTATCAGCATTTGCGACAGTTCGTTTGAGGAATGTACTTCACTTAAAAATCTGAAATTCGGCAAAAATCTTGAATTTATTTCATACTATGCCTTTTATAACTGCCAAAATCTTCAATCGGTGACAATCGGGGAAAATGTAAAGGCAATTTGCTGTGATTCATTCGGCAATTGCAATGCTCTTGTAATTAACGGTAAGATTGGATCAACAGCAGAAACCTTTGCCAAAAAGTACGGCTACAAGTTTAATTCATCAGAAACCACAAGACTTAAAGGCGATGTTGACAATAACGGTATTATTAATGTAGTTGACGCTACCGATATTCAGAAATATGTTGTTAATCTTACAGATGAAAATGGAAATAAGTTTATTGATGTCAACAATGCGGAAGATGTGTATGTCGCAGATGTAAACGGTGACGGCATTATCAATGTTGTAGATGCAACGCTTATCCAAAAGTATATCGTAAGACTTGTGGAGTCACTTTGATAATTAAACAATTTAATAAATAAAAACAACAGCCGTCTTGAAATGTAAATTTTCAAAACGGCTGTTATTTTATGCTTGGATTGTCTGTGCGACAGGTCAGATAATCAAGGCTTGTGCCGTAGCAGTCGGCAAGTTTAATGAGCAGGGAGAGGGGAATTTCTCTTTCGCCCCGTTCATATTTTGAGTACAGCGACTGGTCGCACATAAGAACCTTTGCAACTTCTTTTTGCGTAAGGTCATTGTCCTCACGCAAATCTTTTATTCTCAGTTTCATTTCATCACCGAATAAATTATAAAATAGTACATAGTAACCTATTGGCTTTAGGACAAATTGTCCTAAAATGTAATTGCCTGAAAAATGAGAAAACAAACGTTATTATCCTTGCGGTACTCATATAATCGTATTTATCATAAATTGTGTATTATTATTTGCACAAGTGTCCAATGAACCGCAAATACGAGTTGATGATTACTTTGGAAAATTTAATTTACCTTAAATCAGAGTGTTGCTTAAATAGAAATCATATTTATCTGTATATATCTTGACAAATACCGCAAAATGCAGTAAACTTATATCATAAAATCCCGAAGAAGTTTTCGGGTCGCACAGCCTGCCGATTTAATTTCGTGTACAGCTTGGCGGATTTTTACTGTCAGTCAATCCCAAAATATAGTCAGTACTTGTGTGATAATGTTTTGCGAGGCAAATCAAAACAGCTGTGGGGATGTCACGCTGACCAAGTTCATAATTGCTGTAAACCTGTTGTGAACAATGCAGAATTTTGCTAACTTCTTTTTGCGTAAGGTCGGCATCTTCCCTCAGTTCCCTGATTCTTTTATACACAGAATTCACCTCGCATACAGTATATCATACCGCAGATTGTTGTATCACAATATACTGCAAAATGCAGTATAACAATAATATAGTTTTGGCTTAATTTTTAAATAATTATTCAGAGGGATGGTGTTTAAAACAAAAATATTAATCTTGCATATCAGATAAAACAATAAAATGATGGAGGAAATTATGAGAAAACATTCAAAATTTATTACAATTTTGCTGTCTACGTTGTTGGCGGTATGTCTTATGCAGACAGTATTCGTTCAGGCATTTGCAACCGAAAACTCAGCAACACCTGACGAACCTAAACCTATAAGTGATTTGTGTCCTGTTTCAATGGAAGTTGTAAAAGCACCTTCATCTGTAATGATGATAGACTATCGTGTGACAGATTCGAATTTCTGGAAAAATGTTGTCATTCGCATAACTTACAATGATGGTAAAACTTTTGATGTGAACTGTAAGGATATGTACACTTCATATGAAGTTACCCCACCATATGCCAAAATCAAAGGTTATAAAGGTTCAATAGGTGCAGAAGTACTTGATTTTACGGGGGATGTTGCCAATATAAAAATTAACTATGACTATGGTGTTGATAAAAATGGCAATAGTAAATATATTTCAACAAAGCTTTCTGCAAAGAAAAAGGTAGATCCGCATACAATAGTAAAATGTGAGCTCACAAAACTTCCAAGTAAGATTTTTACCGCACCGCTTACAGAACAAGATTTAAAATATGAATTTGGTTCTGCATACAGATGGGAAAATATTGTAGCGAAAAACATAATTTCAGAAAATATGGCGGGTGCAGAGGTTACATATTATTATGCAAACGGTGAAAAAGGTACTGTTGTATTAACTGATGATATGAAATGGGGAGTACCGTCAAACTTTGTTGAATATTACACAGCGTATTCTGTAGATAAATACCGTAATAATGTTTCGGTATATGTTAATGATATAGGTAATTATCAGGCTACAATTTCATTCCAAGATGACGATCATCCGATGGTAATGACCGTTAAGTCAACATATAATCTTAACCCACCGCTCCCATCGGCTAATATTAAGTCCGCAACAAGTGATGTTGCAACAAAAGACAATGCAGGCAATAACAACAGCACAAACGGCACAGCAAACAACGGTGTTGTTGCAACAGGCAACTTTGCAACTCCTGCAATTATTGCCACAGTTATGATTTTGGCGGCAGCGGTTATGTTTGTCCTCAAAAGAAAACATTCATTTTAATTTAGTCTAATACTTCCATTTTAATTTATGAGTATTTAACTTAGAGAAAACACTCGATTGTATAATCGGGTGTTTTTTCTGTATGATGAATATTGTCGCTTATTCGCATAATTTTTGATGTTATGAAAACAACCGTTAATTTGTAGCGGAGAACACGCTTCACCACTACGAAACGGCATTATCTTTGCGGTACTCATATAATCGTATTTATCATAAATTGTGTATTATTATTTGCACAAGTGTCCAATGAACCGCAAATACGAGTTGATGATTACTTTGGAAAATTTAATTTACCTTAAATCAGAGTGTTGCTTAAATAGAAATCATATTTATCTGTATATATCTTGACAAATACCGCAAAATGCAGTAAACTTATATCATAAAATCCCGAAGAAGTTTTCGGGTCGCACAGCCTGCCGATTTAATTTCGTGTACAGCTTGGCGGATTTTTACTGTCAGTCAATCCCAAAATATAGTCAGTACTTGTGTGATAATGTTTTGCGAGGCAAATCAAAACAGCTGTGGGGATGTCACGCTGACCAAGTTCATAATTGCTGTAAACCTGTTGTGAACAATGCAGAATTTTGCTAACTTCTTTTTGCGTAAGGTCGGCATCTTCCCTCAGTTCCCTGATTCTTTTATACACAGAATTCACCTCGCATACAGTATATCATACCGCAGATTGTTGTATCACAATATACTGCAAAATGCAGTATAACAATAATATAGTTTTGGCTTAATTTTTAAATAATTATTCAGAGGGATGGTGTTTAAAACAAAAATATTAATCTTGCATATCAGATAAAACAATAAAATGATGGAGGAAATTATGAGAAAACATTCAAAATTTATTACAATTTTGCTGTCTGCTTTGTTGGCGGTATGCCTTATGCAGACAGTATTCGTTCAGGCATTTGCAACCGAAAACTCAGCAACACCTGACGAGGTTTCGAAAAATTTGAAGCCTGTATCAATGAAAATTATTAAGGCTCCTGAATCAGCAGAAGTGGTTAACGGAGAAGTTACTGACAAGAATTTTTGGAGCAAGGTTGTAGTTAAAGTAACTTACAATAATGGAGAGTCTTTTGATGTAAATTGCAAAAATCTTGATGATGGGCGGTTTAATGATATTACACCGCCTTATCCCGAAATTAAAGGATATGAAGGCACAATATCTGGTTATTATTCAGTTGTGAACGGAAAAGTATCTATTACACTTTACTATGACTATGCATATAATGCTTATGCACTTGAAAATTCTTATTTATACGCATATTATGACATTAAAAATGTAAAATTTGATCCTGAATCAAATAAAGAAATGGTTGTAAGTTGCGAAATCACAAAGCTTCCGGATAAAGTCTTTACAGCTCCGTTATTTACAAAAGCAGTGCCTAGAGATGACGACTCACATTATGATTGGTATATGTCACTTGATAAGAACAATTCAATCGCAAACAATATGATTGGCACAGAGTTTGTATTGACCTATTTAAATGGCACTAAAAAAACCTTTAAAGTCACTGAAGATACTGAAATAATGAATAGTGTTTCTGGCACTGATTTTGTTATGTATTATTGGACATATAAGAGTACACAGATTAATGATAATCGTTGGACATATTTAGAGGTTACTGATTTAGGAAATTATAAAGCTGATGTTAATGTTGTTGCGACAGGATTTGAGCAAACTGTTACTATCACAGCAAAATCTGTTTCTAATCCTAATCCACCTCTTCCAAACAGTGGCAAGATTAACGGCAACAGCACTATTGACACTCCAACAAAGCCGAGCGATAACATTTCTTCCGCAACAAGTGATGTTGCAACAAAAGACAATGCAAGCAATACAAACGGCACAGCTAACAACGGTGTTGTTGCAACAGGCAACTTTGCAACTCCTGCAATTATTGCTACAGTTATGATTTTGGCGGCAGCGGTTATGTTTGTTCTCAAAAGAAAACATACATTTTAATTTAGTCTAATACTTCCATTTTATGTTTATGGGTATTTAACTTAGAGGAAACACTCGATTGTATGATCGGGTGTTTTTTCTGTATGATGAGTGTTGCGGTTCGCCGCTACAGAATGGCATTATCTTTGCGGTATTTATATAATCGTATTTATCATAAATTCTGTGCCGTTACTCGCGGGCGCCCAATGGGACGCCCCTACAGAATGGTATTATTTTTGTTCCTTTTATAAGGTTTGTATTACCGTAATGTTTGCACTTTTACTTTTTGGCGGTCACAGACCGTTGATACAAAATTAAATTTATAACAAAACTGCACAAAAATTTATGGATAAAGACAGCGTGGGGTATTGCTCATGCTGTCTTTTTGTGTTAGAATTGTAGATAACAAAATGAAATAACGAAGGATTTGTCTATGAAATATTGTTCAAAATGCAAGCGACTGCATAATGATGAAGAAACAGTCTGCAAAAACTGCAAGGCTCAGCTTAAAACAATAACCGATGAAAACACTCCCGTGTATCTGCTCACGGCATCGGGTTTTGAATTGCAGAGAGTTAAAGCCGCACTTGAGGACAGCACCGTTCCGTGTGACGCTACAATCAAAAAGTGTATGGAAAACAAGTACAGCAAAAGCATTAAGGCATACACAGGCTATGATGATTTGACCTATGATGTCTATGTTCCGTATTCGGCTTATGAAAAGGCATTCGACACCTGCGTGGGAATCGGCGCAATCAAGCTTGAGGGCGAAGAGATTCTTGACGAAGATGTTGAATACACCGAGAATGACGGTGAAACGCTTGACGAGCAGTTTGAGAAAATGACGGGTGCAAAGCGTACAACCGTAAGAATTGTCAGCGCATTACTGCTTTTGCTTATAGTTGCAGGCGTTGTGTTCGGAACAGATGCAATAATGAATTTTATTAAAGAATTTTTCGGATAATTCGGTATCCGATTTTGAGTTAATATTTAGTTAAAATGAATGAAATTACGGAGGATTTTTTACAATGAAACAGGAAACAAAGTGTTTGCATTCCGGCTATGTGCCTAAGAACGGAGAACCCAGACAGATGCCAATTTATCAAAGCACCACCTTTAAGTATGATTCAAGTGACGCAATGGGCAGACTTTTTGACCTTGAGGACAGCGGATATTTTTATACCCGTCTGCAGAACCCGTCAAATGATATGACTGCCGCAAAAATTGCCGACCTTGAGGGCGGTGTTGCCGCAATGCTCACATCAAGCGGTCAGGCGGCTAACTTCTTTGCACTTTTTAACATCTGCGAAACAGGTAGTCACATTGTTGCATCGTCTGCAATCTACGGCGGTACATATAATCTGCTCGGTGTTACAATGAAGAAAATGGGCATTGATGTTACTTTTGTCGATCAGAATCTTCCCGAAGAAGAGCTTGCAAAGGCATTCAGACCAAACACAAGGGCAATGTTCGGTGAAACAATAACCAACCCGACCGTGTCTGTTCTTGATATTGAAAAGTTTGCAAGACTTGCTCACTCACACGGTGTTCCGCTTATTGTTGACAACACTTTTGCAACCCCTGTCAATTGTCAGCCGATTAAGTGGGGTGCTGACATTGTTACTCACTCAACCACAAAATATATGGACGGTCACGGTGTTTCTGTCGGCGGTGCAATTGTTGACAGCGGCAACTTTGACTGGCTCAAATATGCCGACAAATATCCGGGACTTACAACTCCCGATGATTCATATCACGGCATTGTCTATGCCGAAAAATTCGGCAAGCTCGGCTACATTACAAAGGCTACTTCTCAGCTTATGCGTGACCTCGGTTCAATCCAGTCACCGCAGAATGCTTTTTATGTTATGAACGGTCTTGAAAGTCTTCATGTGAGAATGGAAAGACATTGCAAAAATGCTCTTGAAATTGCAAGATTCCTCAAGGCTAATGACAAGGTTGCGTGGGTTGATTATCCCGACCTTGAAGATGACAAATATCACGCACTTGCTGAAAAGTATCTTCCGAACGGCTCATGCGGTGTGCTTTCTTTTGCGGTTAAGGGCGGAAGAGATTGTGCTGTTAAATTTATGGACAGCTTAAAGCTCTGCGACATTGAAACTCATGTTGCAGACGCAAAGACCTGTATTCTTCATCCTGCAAGCCACACCCACCGTCAGATGACGGACGAACAGCTTATTGAGGCAGGTGTTGCACCCGACCTTATCAGACTTTCGGTAGGTCTTGAAAATGTTGATGATCTTATTGCCGACATCAGTCAGGCTCTTGATAAGATTTAATTTTCCTTAAAAGAAATTATATATAAAATTGCAAAATAAATTTACGGAGGGTTGAATATGTCAGCTTTTGTATCTGCGGTTATTGTTGCGGCAGGCGGTTCTGTGAGAATGGGAATTGCCGACAGCAAGCAGTTTATTCCGCTTTTGTCACGACCTGCAATTGAATACACCCTGAGGGCATTCCAAAAATGTCACCTTATCAAAGAAATTGTAATTGTCTGCCGTGAACAGGATAACGACAGAATCAATAAAATTATCGAGCTTAACGGTTTCAATAAGGTTTCAAAACTCGTCAAGGGCGGTGACAGCCGTGCCGACAGCGTGCGTAACGGAATCGGTGCGTGCAGTGAAAACGCCAAATACTATGCTATTCATGACGGTGCAAGACCGCTTATTACCGTTGAAGAAATTGAGCGTGTTGTTGAGGCGGCTTTTGATACGGGTGCGGCAACTCTCGGAACTTCCGTAAAAGATACAATCAAGGTTGTTGACGGTTTCAATAATATAGAAAGCACTCCTATCCGTTCACAGCTCCGTGCAGTTCAGACTCCGCAGGTTTTTGAGCGTGATTTGTACCGCTTTGCTCTTGAAAATGCCGGCGATAATATCATCAACTTTACAGACGATTGTTCGCTGATTGAAAACATGGGCGGCGAGGTTCTTGTTGTAAAGGGCAATGAGGAAAATATTAAACTGACAACCCCGATTGACATTGTCATTGCCGAGAGTATTCTCAAATCAAGACAACAGGGTTGATTGTGCAAAGGAGATTTATATGAGAATCGGTCACGGATATGATGTGCATAAATTTGCCGAGAACAGAAAGCTGATAATCGGCGGTACAGAGATTCCCTTTGAACTCGGACTTCTCGGTCATTCGGATGCCGATGTGCTTGTTCACGCAATTATGGACGCACTTCTCGGTGCGGCGGCTCTCGGTGATATCGGAAAGCTGTTTCCCGATACAGATGAAAAGTATAAGGGCGCAGACAGTATTCTTCTTTTGAAAGAGGTGTGCCGTGTGCTTGCCGAGTACAACTACAGAATTGTCAATATCGACTCAACCGTTATTGCTCAACAGCCAAAGCTGAAACCGCATATTGACGAAATGAGAAAAAATATTGCCAATGCCTGCGGAATTGATGTTTCGCTCGTCAGCGTTAAGGCTACTACCGAGGAAAAGCTCGGCTTTACAGGCAGACTTGAGGGCATTTCCGCTCACGCAGTTTGTCTTATTGAGCAGTACTAAAAAGTGACAGCTTCAAAAAATGCACATATTTTATTACATACATTCGACACCTTGTTCATATTAATGAACGAGGTGTTTTTTATGTTAAGAAAGGCATTTGTTTCAATAACATTGTGTGCAGTGTTTTTATTGTCGCCGTTTGTCGGATTAAAGGTGAATGCTCTCAGTGCGGACAGCATATCCGCTCCGTCTGCCGTGCTAATGGAATCGTCAACAGGCAAAGTTCTTTTTGAGAAAAATCCGCATGAACAAAGACCATGTGCGTCTGTAACAAAGGTAATGACGCTTTTGCTCGTCTTTGAGGCTGTTGACAGTGGAAAATTAAGCCTTGACGATGAAATTACTGCATCAGAACACGCCGCAGGAATGGGCGGAAGTGACATTTGGCTTGAAAAAGGCGAAACCATGAGTGCGGATGATATGATAAAGGCAACGGTTGTCGTATCTGCCAATGATGCGGCGGTTGCGCTTGCGGAGCATATCAGCGGAAGTGAGGACGCTTTCGTTGAAAAAATGAACAGCCGTGCCAAAGAACTCGGAATGAACGACACCGTTTTCAAAAACTGTAACGGACTTGACGAGGAGGGGCATATAACCTCTGCCTATGATGTTGCGCTTATGTCAAGAGAGCTTACAAAGCATGAGAAAATTTTTGACTACACATCAATTTGGCTCGATAATCTTCGTGGCGGTAAAACTCAGATTGTCAACACGAACAAGCTGTTGAAAACCTATAACGGAATTACGGGATTGAAAACAGGTACAACCAACGATGCGGGTTGCTGTATGTCTGCAACCGCAACAAGGGGAGATGTTTCGCTGATAAGCGTTGTTCTCGGCTGTAAAACAGGCAAAGAGCGATTTGCCGATGCGGCGACACTTCTTGATTACGGCTTTGCAAATGTTTCTGTAAAAGAATTAACACTTCCCGAAGATATGCCGAAAAGCATTGAAGTGAACGGCGGTATGACCGACAGCGTAAAGCTTGAATGTAAGGTTTCTTCAAAAATTGTGGTTGACAAAGGAAACGGTGCTAAAATTACAACCGAAATCGACATGCCCGACAAGATTGACGCTCCCGTCGAAAAGAATAGGAAGATAGGTACGCTTACATATCTTGTCAATTCAAAAAAGGTGCAGAGCTTTGATATTTGTGCAGGCGATTCTGTTCAAAAAACAAGCTTCGGTGCATTGCTTGAATATGTGTTCGCTTCACTGATTTCGCTTTGATTTTGTCGGAAAATCAGGCTTTTGTGCATTGTTATTAAAAGCAGTGCAAAAAACAATGCGGGTTTATTTTAAAAATTCACAAATTGACCTTGCAAAAACGCTCATATTATAGTATAATAAAACAACAAAGATACTTATTGCGATTCTATTTTCGCTATAGGAATTTTGGAGGAATTTATAAATGGCAACAAAGTTAAATGACAAGTATTTAAGTGATTTTATCGGCGAACACGAATATGACGGTGTTGCTGCCGAAGTTAAAGCAGCTCACAAGGTGTTGCATGACGGCAGCGGCCTCGGCAACGACTTTTTGGGTTGGCTCAATCTTCCTACAGATTATGACAAGGAAGAGTTCGCACGCATCAAGAAGTGTGCAGAGAAAATCAAGAAAGATACTGATGTATTCATTGTAATCGGTATCGGCGGTTCTTACCTCGGCGCAAGAGCGGCTATTGAATTTCTTTCATCACAGAACTACAACCTTACCTGCAAGGACACACCGCAGATTTTCTTCACAGGTAACTCAATCAGCTCATCTGCACTTGCAGAAATCATGGAGCTTTGCGAGGGCAAGGATGTTTCCGTAAATATGATTTCCAAGTCAGGTACAACAACTGAGCCTGCCATCGCTTTCCGTGTGTTCCGTGAAATGCTCGAAAAGAAGTACGGTAAAGAGGGCGCAAGAGAGCGTATTTACTGCACAACTGACAAGGCTAAGGGTACACTCAAGGCTCTTGCAGACGAAGAAGGTTACGAAACATTTGTTGTTCCGGACGATGTAGGCGGCCGTTTCTCGGTTCTCACAGCAGTAGGTCTTCTTCCTATCGCAGTTTCGGGTGCTGATATTGACGCTCTTATGCAGGGTGCCGCAACAGCTCAGAAAGAATTTGACAACGATGATTTAAAGACAAACGATTGTTACAAATATGCTGCAATCAGAAATATGCTTTACCGCAAGGGCAAAACTATGGAAGTTATGGTTTCTTATGAGCCGGCTTACACAATGATGTCAGAGTGGTTCAAGCAGCTCTTTGCAGAGAGTGAAGGCAAGGATAACAAGGGTATTTTCCCTGCAAGCGTTATCTTCTCAACAGACCTTCATTCACTCGGTCAGTACATTCAGGACGGCAGACGCACAATGTTTGAAACTGTTGTTCTCTTTGATAAATGTAAAAAAGAAGTTACTCTCGGTACAGACCCGACAAATGTTGACGGTCTTAACTTCCTTTCGGGCAAGACAATGGGATTCGTAAATCAGAAGGCTTTCGAGGGTACAGTTCTCGCTCATAATGACGGCGGTGTACCGAACATTGTTCTTAATGTTCCCGAAATGAACGAATCAGAGCTTGGCTATCTCATCTACTTCTTTGAGAAGGCTTGTGCTATTTCAGGTTATATGCTCGGTGTTAATCCGTTTAACCAGCCGGGTGTTGAAAGCTACAAGAAGAATATGTTCGCTCTTCTCGGCAAGCCGGGCTATGAGGATCAGAAGGCTGCTCTTGAGGCAAGACTCGGATAATTTCTTAATAAAGTATAACAACGGAGGAACTAATTATGGTTACTTTACTTATCGGTAAAAAAGGAACAGGCAAAACTAAAAAGCTCATCTCTCTTGCTAACGAGGCTGTTGCCGCTTCAACAGGCAATGTTGTTGTAATTGAAAAAGGCTCAAAGCTCACATATGATGTTACACATAAGGCAAGACTTATTGATACAGAGCAGTATCTCATCAGCGGTTATGATATGCTTTTCGGTTTTATCAGCGGTATCTGCGCAGGCAACTATGATGTTACTGACATTCTCGTTGACTCAACATTCAAGATTTGCCCGGAGGCTCTTGCAGGCCTTGAAACCTTCACAAAGAAGCTTCAGGATCTTGCCGAAACTGCATCAACTAACATTGTTCTCCTTATTTCTGCTGACGAAAGCGAAATTCCGGAGTCAATCAATGCTGTTTGCAGAAAAGTATAATTGATACTAATTGATACTTAAAAACAAACTTATCCCTCTCGTTTTTCGGGAGGGATTTTTGTATATACAACTGTATAAATTTAGCACCTCAGTCAATAATAGAAACGGAGGTGCTTTTTTATGAGCGATTATTATAACAACAGAAAGAAAAAACGCAGTCGCCGTGAAAAAATCGGATTTTACACGGCTTGCTCAATTTGTCTGATTGCCGTTTGCATGGCGGTGTACTCAACCTACAATACATTATCAGTGCCAAGTGCAAAAACTCCTGCCGCAACTCAAAGCAATGAGGTTAAGGTTAATGAAAATGTCACAGGTGTAACCCAAACCTTGCCCGAGGTTAAGCTTGATGTCGAAGTTCCTACCATTGCGGCAACCGAAGAACCGTCAACAAATCCGACGGAAAGTTCAAAAAACGCTCTTGAAACAATGCTTTCAACAGATTTGAGCCTGAACTATCCGCTTAATTCAAACAATGTTGTTCGTGAGTACAGCGAAAAAAGTGTTTATTTCAAAACTTTGAATGTATGGAAACCGCACACGGGAGTTGATTTCGGCGGTAAACTCGGCGATGATGTAACCGCAATGACGGGCGGAGTAGTTACTAATGTTTGTGAGGATAAAATGCTCGGCAAAATCGTTGAAATTTCAACCGACAATGTCATATGCAGATATTGCGGACTTGGCTCGGTTGATATAAACAAGGGTGATTCAATCGATGTCGGGAAGAAGGTCGGTACAATCGGCGCAGTCCCCTTTGAGGCAGGGGACGAAAACCATATACACATTGAAGTGAAGATTGATGGCAAGTACGCCGATCCGCTTTCTTTTATAAATAACAATGAATAATTGCGATTTTGACGCATACAATATTAATGCAAGCCCTCGTTTCGTTTTAAGGGGCAACAAAAAAGGCGGATACTTTTGATTGAGTATCCGCCTCTTTTTTTGATTTTATGTCAATGATAAAAAATCACGGTAAATAAATTAAAATTCTGTCCGAAAAGCGATTATCTTTCGCTCTCGTGCCATTCTTCGTTACCAAAGATAAAATCATCAAGATCCATAATGACAAATTTCATATAGTACACCTCCTTAATAAAACAATATAGTATATTCAGGAAATGCTCGAATATGAGTGTTATTTTTTATTTGAGTCACAAATATTGATGTAACTTATAATAATGTCAACGGCCTGATCAACTGTAATGTTAGTGCTGTTAAGGCACAAATCATAGTTGTCTGCAAGACCCCATTTTTTTCCTGAATAAAAACTATAGTAATTTGCTCTGTTCTTGTCTGCCTTCAAAACTGCCTGTTTGGCTCTGGCAGGGTCAATGTCCTGTCTGTCAACAGCTCTTTTAATTCTCTTATCAAGATCAGCATAAATATATACCTTCACAAGTTTCGGATTATCTTTAAGAACATAGTCGGCGCATCTACCGACAACAACGAAATTTTCCTTTTCAGCAAGCTGCTTGATAATCTTGTGCTGTAAAATATAAAGACGGTCATTAACCGGCAGGTCGCCCACTGAAGAAAAGTTGTTACCGTAATTGTACAGTCCCACAGACAATGAATACAAAAGACTGTTGGTAGCTCTTTCGTCAGCATGCTTGAATACCTCGGGAGATACACCGCTCTCTTTAGCGGCAATAGAAATGAGCTCCTTATCATAAAACGATATACCAAGCTTCTCGGCAAGTGCTTTACCAATATCGTGTCCGCCGGAACCATACTGTCTTGTAATGGCGATAATTTTATCAAAACTCATAACTAAACCTCCCGGTATTTGCAATTTGTAAAGGTAAATAGCTTCAACACCAAGTAGCGGGATGCCAAAACTATATCGCTTTACATATACTATAATAACACATTTTTGCGAAAAGTCCAGTCTGTAAAAACAAATTTTACGAAATTTGTACAAAATGAACAAATAAGTCTTATCCCAATTATATAAATGCACAATATAATTGGGAGTGAAATTACATTTAAAGGATAAGAACAAATTTCTTTTTACATATATATGTATATGAAGAGGGATTCAGCGTGTAAAAAGCAGAATAATAGTGAAAAGGCATTAAAAATAAGATAGAATAAAGAATAATATAGAAAATTTGCCGATAATGTAAAAAAGATAAAAAAATTGTCAAAAAGGGGTTTACAAAAGGAAGAAGTGCTGATATAATATCAACTGTTGCGCTGAGAGGCGAGGCAGACAAGAGAAAACACAGACGGTGAAAGAGTGTAGAACGCACGGAAGTGGAGAGTCAACATTCAGAAAGTAATCAAAAGTGTTGCTCGGTTTTGATTTTAAAAGCTGAAAAACTTTTTAAAAAACTTTTAAAAAGTGCTTGACAAAATCAAAACGACGTAGTATAATAGTTCTTGCACTGCTGAGGTTAGCGACTTCAAATGAAGAAAGCAAACAAGCCTTGAAAGTGCGTAGGACCTTGAAAATTGAACAACGAGAAAATAGTAAAGAAACCCGTAATGACTTTGAGGAAAGCTCAAAGAATTACA
>ENA-UEPQ01000050-UEPQ01000050.1-human-gut-metagenome-genome-assembly--contig:-NODE-50-length-52030-cov-31.813312_pt1 | contig 52030 bp, 50 predicted proteins | sample MGYA00242903_ERZ507922 | MGnify/ENA primary metagenome ERZ507922 (study PRJEB26167, sample SAMN06115483) | human gut metagenome | host: Homo sapiens | place: China:Sichuan | collected 2014-10-16... | reverse complement strand
AATTTTTAATTTTTATCTGTGCCATTTTTTCCCCCTATATTTCTATTGCTCCAAACTGTTTTTCTCTTATTACTTCTCTATAATCTTTATCTAAATGCATACAATAAACATTTTTTCTTTTATCTATAGGAATCATTTCTTCTAAATCAACTATATTTCCATGAGCTGCATGAGAAGTCTTTTTACTTGAAATATCTAGATAAAGTTCATCTATCTCTCCAGATAAATATTTTTCTAAAATTTCTTCAGGAACTCTAGCACAATCACCACTATAAAAAACTTTTTTGCCTTTTATACTTATTAAATAACCATAAGATATCATATCAGATACATGTGGTACCACTACTGCTTCTACTTTTATCTCATTATTATTTAAAGAGTAACTATAATTATATAATTCATCTCCAATTCCTACTATCTCCAAAAATTTTTTTAAATAGTCAGTAGGATGTATTACCTCAACTATTTTTTTATCTTGCACATAATAGCAATATGACAACAAACTTCCTAAACTTCCTACATGGTCGCAATGGGTATGTGTTATAAAAACCTTTATATATTTTTTCTCAATTAATTTTCTTTTTAATATCTCGTCAAAAACAGTTTCTCCACAGTCAAATAAATATAAAGTATCTTCTGTTTCATAATAAGCACTTGTATTCTTCAATTGTGGAAAAAAAGCTGATCCTATTCCTAAAAAATTTAATAACATATTTACTCCTTTATTTTATTCCTGAACTCATAAAGCTATCTATAAATTGTTTTTGTAATATAAAAAATAAGATAATTAATGGAAAAACTATTATAAATGTTGCTGCACATACATTAGCCCATTGTAAATTTGCTTCTTTTGATTTTGCAAATAAAGCTAACCCAACTGTTAAAGTTCTATTATTTACAGAATTGGTTACAATTAGTGGCCATAAATAGTTATTCCAGTGATAACTTATAGATACTACAGCAAATGATAGATAAGCTGGTTTTGCACATGGCATATATATTCTCCATATTATTTGCCATGTGGTTGCTCCATCTATTCTTGCTGCTTCTGCTAAAGATTTAGGTATACTTTTAAAATGTTGTCTTAATAAAAATATTCCAAATGCAGATCCTAAAAATGGTAACATAATTCCTAATTTTGTATTTAACATTCCTAATTCTCTTAGCACCATAAAATTTGGAGTTATCAAAACGTCATTTGGTACAATAATTTGCATAAATATTATTACAAATACTATTGCAACACCTTTAAAATCCATTACAGCTAATGCATAAGCTGCCATTGTTGATGTAAATACTTGAATAGTAAATGTTACTATAACGATTAAAATTGTATTTATATAATAAGTTTTAAATGGTACTGCATTCCATACATACTTTATATTGTCCAAAGTAAAGGCTGTTTTAGGAAACAATGACATTTTAAAAGATGGTTCAGAAAAAGCTGTTCCTACCATCCAAACTAGTGGTATTAACCATAATATTGCTATTAAATAACCTATTATTGTGATTATTTTATCACCTGTATTATTCTTCTTCATTTTTCTCCCCTTATGAATTGTAATGTGTATTCTTATCTTGTTTAAAAAATCTTGGTAAAGATACAATTAACAATAAAAATAACATTATTACAGTTAGTACTCCTGCTTTTCCATAATTAAAATTAATGAAAGACTGTTGATATATATAGTACAATAACAATGTACTTGCATTATTTGGAGCCCCTTCTGTCATTATAACTATATGGTCTACTAATTTAAAAGAGTTTGTTAATGCTACAGTTGAAATAAATATAGTAGTTGGTTTTAAAAGTGGAATAGTTATATATTTTAGTATTTTCCATGGGCTTGCTCCATCAATTACTGCAGCTTCATATAATTCCCCTGAAATATTTTGAAGTCCTGCTAAATAAAATACCATTATAAATCCAACTTCTTTCCAAATATACATTATAGCCATAAATGGAAGAACTGTTTTTCTATTTGATAATACATTCATTGGCTCCATTCCCAAAGAAATTAAAAGTTGATCAAATAGTCCATTTTTCCCCATATATATAAAAAACCAAATACTTGCTACTGCTATCATCGGCATAACAACAGGGTAAAAATATGCAGTTCTTAAAAAACCTACATTTTTATTTTTTCTGTTAACTAATAGTGCTAAAAGCAACCCTATTATTAAACTTGGAATTATTGTCAGTAATGAAAAATAAATTGTATTCCACATAATTTTCCAAAATAATGGGCTTTGAAAAATATCAACATAGTTTTTTAATCCTATAAATATTGGCTCTTTCATTCCTAAATTATATTTACTAAAACTTAAATATATACTTTTTAATATTGGATATACAGTAAAAATTGTCATAAAGATTATTGCTGGGCTCAAAAGAGCCCAGGCAGTTAAATTTTCTTTCATTTTTTTATTTATTTTCATATCAATCACTCAACTATTTTAATTAATTGTATTCATTTAAAACTTCAGTAGCCTCTCTTTGAGCATTATCTAATGCTTCTTGAGGAGTAGCTTCTCCTGTTACTGCAGATTGAATATTATCATTTAATATTCTCCAAATCTGTGCTGCATTATATGTTGTTAATTCAGGTTTTGCATAAGGTAATTGTTCATAAGCTACTAAAGCTTCTGGATATTTTGTATAATATTCTTTTAATTGTTCAGTTTGATAAGCACTTTCTCTAGTTGGTACATATCCTGTTTCTATACTCCATTTAGCCACGTTATCAGGATTTGTCATAAATTTAATAAACTTCCAAGCTGCAGCTTCTTTTTCTGGAGATAAATTAGGAGTGATATAGAAATTTCCTCCTCCAGTAGGAGCTGCTACTCTTTTATTTCCAGGTAAAAATGCTACTCCATAATTAAATTTAGCATTATCTCTAATGTTAGCAAAGTTTCCTGTAGTATGATAAATCATAGCCACCTCTCCAGCTAAAAATTGAGTAGGTAAATCTGTCCATTGTACTATTCCACTTGCCATTGATTTATATTTATTTTGTAAATCTAACCAAAATTGTAAAGCTTCTACATTTTCAGGAGTATTAAAATATACTTTTTTACCATCTTCATTCATTAAATTTTTACCATCTGTACTATTTTGTAAAGCAAATCCTGTGAATCCCCATTGAGCTGATCCAGAGTTTAAAGCTATTCCTACTCCTTTTCTATGATCATTTGTTAGTTTTACTGAATAGTCTGCTAATTCTGCCCAAGTAGTAGGTGCCTTTTCTGGATCTAAACCAACTTCTGTAAATGCATCTTTATTATAAAATAATACCATTGTACTTCTTTGGAATGGGATAGAATAAATTTTTCCTTCAACATATGAATCTTCCATAAATCCTGGTAAGAAATCTTCTATATATTTTTTCCCTTCTTCTCCATCTTTTTTTATTAAGTCATCTAATGGCATAGCCATTCCAGCATTCGATAAAGTAAATCTTTGTGTTGCTAAACTTACAAATAATTCAGGGGGATTTCCTCCTTGTGCAGCTGTTTGTATTTTAGTAACAGTATCATCATAATTTCCTGTATAAACTGGCTCAACTACTATATCTGTATTTTGCTTATTAAATTCTTCTGTCATTTCACTTACCAAGTTAGCTGCTTTACCACCAACATTTACTGGAAAATAAAAAGTTAATTTTGTTGTTTCATCTTTTTTTTCTACTACTTGTTCTTTGCTATCATTACATGCTGTTACTCCAAGTGTTAATGCCCCCAAACATATTAAAAGTGCTTTTCTAAATCTCTTCATCTTTTCCTCCTTGATTTTTCTTTAATTTTTTAGTGCTCTCTCTTATTATCAATTTACTTTCTACCTCTTCTGTTACTTCATTCCCTCCCTCCATTAAAGATATTATTTTTTTTAGTAAAGATTCCGCTAATTTTTTATAATTTAATGAAATTGTACTAAGTGATGGTATTGTATATTCAGATACAGGAAGATTATCAAATCCCATTACTGCAACATCATTTGGTACTTTTATTCCATTATTAAATAGCTCACGTATTAATACAATTGCTTTCTCATCTCCATTTACAAAAAAACATTCAGGTAAATTATATATATATTTTTTAGCTATTTCTTTTATCTCACTTGAAGTATTTATAAATCTTTCTATTTTCAACTCTTGAATATCAGAATTTACCTCAGTATATGCTTTTATTATTCCCTCTATTCTTTGTTCATTCATAGGGAGACTTTCTCCAGTAATAAATACTATTTTCTCTCCAATATTTTCAATTATATATTTAGTTGCTTTATAGCAAGAATTAAAATCATCATTAGCTACATATATATTTTTTTTATCATAACTTTTTCCAAAAATAATAAAAGGAATATTATTTTTTTCTAGTAACTTTATTCTTTCATCATCTTTTTCTTCATAAAATATAATGGCTCCATCAATAAACGTACTAGCTTTACTAAGTAAGGATTTTTCTAATTCTTCATCTTTATAATATTGTTCAACTAGAATAGAGATATCACTTCTAGTATTCTTTAAAATTATTTCATTGACTAGAGTACTTGTCCAAATAGTTGCTTTATGCCCAGATTTTCTCTTTAATAATATTAAAATATTTTTATTTTTTTTAGAAACTAAGGATTTAGCATAAAAATTAGGCTTATAACCACATTCTTCTATTATTCTTAAAATTTTCTCTCTTGTTTCAGCTTTTACTTTTAAATCTTTATTTATAACTCTTGAAATGGTTTGAGTTGAATAACCACTTAATTTTGCTACTTCTTTTATTGTTATATTTTTTTTCATATTTTCTCCTTAAAAATGTTAACGTTAACATTTCTTTTATATAATTATACAATAACAATAATATTTTGTAAAGTGTTTCACCTGATTTTTTGTTCGTTTTAAAAGCAAAAAAAACTTTTTTAAATTAATTTTTTCGAAATAAATTTTAACATATCTGTGTTAAATTAATTTTAAATTTATGTAAAAAATATGTAAATAAATAAAAAAAATTACCTCTATTTGAATTTAATACAAATAGAAGTAATTTCTCATCTATATAAAAATTTAATTTTAAGCTACTTTCCTAAATCTGGCATAGTTTGAGCTAAGATATCATCTATATTTTTTACTAACTCTGCTTGAGCTTCTAAGAAAGCATCTACATCTCCAGAGATTTCAATAGTTTCCATTATATCTCCTTGAGCTATGCTATCTACTACTTTTTGGTCCTCTTCAGATACAACTTCTCCAAAGATAGTGTGTTTATAGTTTAGCCACTCAGTAGGTACATGAGTGATAAAGAATTGAGATCCATTTGTATTTGGTCCAGCATTAGCCATAGCTAATAATCCTTTTCTATCAAATACTACCTCTTTCTTAAATTCATCTCCAAATTGGTATCCAGGTCCACCAGCACCAGTTCCTGTTGGGTCTCCTCCTTGAATCATAAAGTCAGCTATTACTCTATGGAATTTTAATCCATTATAATATCCTCTTCTTGATAGATGTACAAAGTTTGTAACTGTCATAGGTGCTACTTCTGGAAATAATTTTAAATTGATATCTCCCTTAGCAGTTTTTATTTTAGCATTTAATACTATATTTTCCACCTGTTTTCCCTCCTTAATATCTAATGGTTTTCCAGCTCTCTTATGAGCTTGATAATAAAACCCTCCAGCTATTATTAGCAAAAGGACAACTATTTTTAAAATTTTCATAGTTCCTCCATATTTTAGCACATTTTTCTATTTTTTCATAGTTTGATTATAAGTATTTAACATCTCATCTTTAGATATTGTTCCATAGATTTCATAAGTCCACTCTGAGTCTAATTTTTTCTTTAAATCATCTATATTTTTTTGAACTCTTAAAACCTTTTCTTCTAAAGCTCTATACTCCTCTCTCACTGGTTGGAGCTTATAGATACACTCTATCTGTTCCTCCTCTTGAATGGCATTTTTTAAATCCATAGCAAGTTTATCCTCTCTATCTAGAACTTTATTTACCTTATCTAATAGATTATACTTAGTATTTTCCATCTGTTTTTTTTCATACTCAAAAAGTTTTTTTACTACTTCAGCTCCAGACTCTCCTTGAAACCTCTCTCTTAATTTCATTTGAGTTCTAATAAACTCCTTAGTAAAACTATTTTCTTTCATAATATCATAGATATATTTTTTTATGTTTTCAAACTTTTCAATATCTATCTCTTCATCATCTTTTATCTCAGTTTTTAATCCTTTATAAAGCTTTTCATATTTAGGAATTACTTCATTTTGTAAAATTTCTAAAGCTGATATTTCATCATTATTTTTTAATTCTTCCATTCTTTTATTTATCTTTACAAAAACTTGAAGTATTACCTCAGTAGAAAATTTTAAAATCTCATTACACTCTTTTCTTTCCATCTTTCTCTCCATAGTATTGATAATAATGGCACTCTATTCCACCATTATATAGTTTTCTATTTTTTGTAGCTTTTTTACCAAAAGCTTTTTCAAATCCTTTGTGAGAAGTGATTATATAGTATGACCACTTAGGAATTCTCATTCTACAAATATCTCCAAGTAATCCATACAATCTCTCAACTGCTTCTTCATCAAGAAGTCTATCTCCATATGGTGGATTAGTAATTAAAGCTCCATATTTCTCATCTCTTTCCATATCTAAGAAGTTTTGACACTCTAGATGGATATCATCTTCCACCCCAGCTTTTGCTATATTTTTTCTAGCTATCTCTACAGTGTCAGCATCTATATCTGAACCATAGATTTTTACCTCTTTTTCATAATCTTCCATTGAAAAAGCTTCATCTCTCACGTCTATCCAATCATTTTCTGGAATAAGTTTCCAATCTTCAGAAACAAAGTTTCTATTAGCACCTGGAGCTATATTTCTAGCTATCATAGCTGCCTCTATAAGTAGAGTTCCTGTACCACACATAGGGTCAACAAGAGGTAAATCTCCACCTTTCCATCTCGATAAAAGTACTAAAGCAGCAGCCATAGTCTCTTTTATAGGAGCTTCATTTTTTATAGCTCTATATCCTCTTTTATGTAATGGCTCTCCACTTGTATCTATCATCACTAAAAAAATATCATTATGAGCTTGGATTTTTATAGCAAACTTTGCTCCATCTTCATAGAAATAACTCTTTCCATACTTCTCTTTCATCTTCTCTACAATAGCTTTTTTAGTAATTTTTTGTATATCCGATTTAGAAAAAAGTTTAGATTTTACAGAGCTTACCCAGCTTACTGGAAACTCTCCATTCTCTTCTATAATATCTCCCCAAGGAAGTCTTTTTATATTGTTAAATAGCTCATCAAAAGTAAGAGCTTTAAACTCTCCCATTTTAATAAATACTCTATCAGCACATCTCAAGTGTATATTTGCTTTAGCTATGTCTCTTAATGTTCCTTCAAACTCTACTCTTCCATTAAATGCTTTTACATTTTCAAAACCTAAAGCTACACACTCATCTCTTACTACACTCTCTACTCCCATAGTAGTAGATGCTATTAATGTTATCCTATTTGCCATCAATTGCTATCTCCTCTTTTATTTAAAAGTTTTATATATATAAGTTTTAAAATTCCAAAGGCAGGTACTCCAAAAAACATTCCAACAGGTCCAAATAAACTACCACCTATAAGTACAGCTACTACAACCCAAAATGTTCCCATACCTACTGTTTCACTTACTATTTTAGGTCCTATTACCCAACCATCTACTGTTTGAGCTATTAAAATAGCAAGTCCTAAAAATATCAACTTGAAAGGTTCTGCTAATCCTACTAGTAATACTGCTATTGCTCCAGCTATTATAGACCCTATATATGGTATCATATTCCCTACTCCTATCATTATTCCACTTAAAAGGGCATAAGGAGTTCCACTTAAAAACATCACAAGAAACGTTATTATTCCTACTGCTGTAGATACTATTATTCTACCCCATACAAATTTTAATAATACCTCTCTTGATTCTCCTAAAAATACCATAATACTTTTAGCTTTTTCTCTTTCAAAAATAATTGAAAAAATATTATTTATAAATCTTACAAAATACTCTTTATCTATCAATATCAAAAAAGCTAAAAAGAAACCTATAAAAAACTTAGTGAGAGCTATTCCCCACCACACTATATTCCATAAAACAGAGATACCAAAATCTTGGAGATATTTCATATTCTCTTTTATAAATTTAGTGATGCTAGCCTTTATCTCATCATCTCCCATAAGTAACAAGCCTTTTCTCTTTAGATACTCTATCAACTCACCAGCGTATTTTTCTAATCGTCCTTGCATTGCTGGCAATTTACCATATAAATCTTTTATACTCTCTATCACTTGTGGAGCTATTATACCTATAAAGATCCCTACCAATACAAATACCAAAAATATCGTTAATAGAACAGCTAAAATTCTTCTTATTTTCAATTTTTTTTCAATAATAGTGACTATTGGCTCTAAAAAAATTGTTATAAAGAAAGCATAGATTACAGGTACAAGATATCCTACATACTTGCTATATATCTCTCTAAATGTATCATACTGTTGTAAAAAACTTTGAATAATTACTAATACTATTCCTATTCCTAAGAGCTTAATCCCTCTTATTTTATTCATCTTATCACCTCTATCTTATGATATAATCTAAGCCATCTTCATCTTTTTTATCTCCTACTATTTTTATTAGAAGTCTATCAGGTATCCCTATTATAACCTCTCCAGGAGAACTTATCCATCCTCTTTTTACATTTATTTTTTTAGGAGAGTTTGAGCTAGTTACTCTTACCATATTGTCTTTAAATTTTACATTTACTCCTCCCAATACAGTATCTACAAAAATATCTCTCTCCTCTTTTTGCAATGGATAAATATATTTAAGAGTTCCATCTACGTAGATTTCCACTTTTGATGGTTTTTCCTCTCCTAACTCTAATACTTTTGTTCCTAAGGTATAGAAAAATATTATAAAAAATAGATATACTACTAAATCTCCTACTCTAAAATATCTTCTCCCTCTCATATTTTAACTCAAAGATACCCCTATCTTCTCTCCCATATATACCTTTGTTTCTATACCTTTTTTTGTATTCTCTATTAAATCTCTATCGATTTTAACCTTTCCTTTTTCAAAAACTAAGACACAAGTAGAACCACCAAAATAGAAATATCCTTTCTCTTCTCCTTTTTTTACATAGGTATTTGGTTGATAACTTTGTTTTATTCCACCTACCATAGTAGCTCCTACTTCAAACATAGCTATATCTCCAAATTTTTCTGTCTTTAAAATAGAGTATTCCCTTTTATTTTCACACAATATTCTGAAGTTCTTTTTTATAGCGTGGGTAGAAACAGAGTAATATACCCCATCTACTAACTTACTCTCACTTATCTCTCCATCTGCTGGAAAATGAAATCTATGATAGTCAATAGGAGCAAGTCTAATTATCATAAAAAACCCATCTCTATACTTTTCAGCTAAATCTCTATCAGCAAAAAATTCTTCAAGAGTAAATTTATCTCCCTTTATATAAAACTCTTTTTCTCTATCTAAATTTTCAAATACTAAAATTTTTCCATCTGCTGGAGAGATAAGATGATTTTCATTAAAATCTACAATTCTAGCTCCCTCTTTTAACTCTCTATAAAAGAAATCATTAAAAGTTGTAAACTCCTCTATTCTTTTTTTAGCTTCACTTATATTTATATCTGCTTCCTCTATAAAACTAGGAATTTTTTTTACTGATTCTGGCTTATCCATTTTCTTTCCATAGTAATCAGTAAGAAATTTTTTCTTTACTACTAAATTTAAAGGTAACTCTCCTAAAGGATTATAATATAAAAATTTTAAATATTTTTCCCCAGGAACTTTTTCTGTTTTTATTTCCCCTGTTTTCCTCTCTATATATTTTATTTTACTAAACTCCATGTTTTCACCTTTCTTAAAAAAATTTGAGATTTTTTTCTCTTTTTATTGTATAATACTTTATAGCTACAACACTATCTTACCAAGGAGGATAAAATTATGAAAAAAATAGCTCTTATAGCTCATGACAACATGAAAAATGATTTAGTTGAATTTACTAAAAAACATGTTGACTTCTTCAAAAAATACCCATTAGTTGCCACTGGTACTACTGGAAAAAGAATTGCTGAGGCAACTGGATTAGAGATACACAGATACCAATCTGGACCAATTGGTGGAGACCAACAAATTGGAGCAGATATCGCCATGAATGAAATGGAAGCAGTATTCTTCTTTAGAGATCCACTTACTGCTCAACCTCATGAACCAGATATTTCAGCTCTTATCAGACTTGCTGATGTACATAAAATACCTATTGCAACTAATCAATCAACAGCTGAACTATTAGTAACAGCACTAAAATTAAAATAATTATAATTACTTATCAAAAGAAAATTAAGAATTATTTCATATTCCAAGAAGTTGATTAACTATGGCTTCCAAAATTCTAAGAGCTTTAGCTCTCTAAGAATTTTGAGACACAGAAAGCAAAGCTTTCAGTGTTTCCTTAGTGTAACACAGAAAATAAATTTCTGTGTCTCAATAGTAGTAGTCGTTAAACCTCCTCTACTATTGGAAAACTCGTTTCATTCAAACAGTTGTGTTTTTAGCGTTCGATTTCGCTGAGTTAATCTAACTTCTTCTTATAATTTTCTTTATACTACTTTTCTATTTCAGCCTTTATCCCTTTAATAAGATTATATTTCAATTCTATCAAATCAGATGATAAATCTACTTTATATTTATGTGGATTTTCTAATCTTTTTCTCTCTTCTGATACTTTTTCAAGACTTTCTAAATAGTATTTTTGAGAATCCATTATATCAAATAATTTTTCATACTCTGACATAATTATCTCTCCATTTATTACGTACTCTCTAGTCAATCTTTTTACTGTATACTCTCCCTCTTTTAATTCACTTGATTTAAAATCATATTTTTCATCTCTTATAGTAAGAGTCTTTCCATTGATAAGCAACTCTCTATCTCTATCATTTTTCATAAGAGTAATCAAATCAGCATAGGCAAGTCCACAAGTATCATAAACTCTATATACCTCTTTAAATCCTGGATTAGATATTTTTACAACATCCTCTGAAAGTTTTATAACAGGCTCATTATCTATTTCAACTATCTTATAAACTCCACCAAAACAAGGATTAGATTTACTTACTGCAATTTCATCTCCTACTCCATAAGAATCAGCACATACTCCTTGCTCTTTTAAAGAACGGATAAGCTCTTCATTTAATGAATTTGTTAAAACTATTTTAGCTTTTTTAAATCCTGCCTCATCTAATATTTTTCTACATTTTTTTGAAAGATATGCCAAATCTCCAGAGTCTATCCTTACTCCATACATTCCTTTATAATTATCATCTATTCCACAGTTTTTAAAAGCTTCTATAGCATTTTTTATTCCCATTCCTATAGTATTATATGTATCTATTAATAGAATTAGACTATTTTTTTCTCTATTTTTTCTATGCTTTATAAAAGTCTCAAAAGCTGTCCTTTCAGCTTGGCTTCCTACACCAAAAGTTTGTACATATGAATGAGCCATAGTTCCTACACTAGGTATTCCGTACTTATACTCAGTTACTAAATTTGAATGATTTGCACATCCCCCTATTACAGCAGCTTTATTTCCAGCTACAGCACTATCAAATCCGTGAGCTCTTCTACTTCCAAAGGATGATACAGGTATAGGATAAGCTGCTCTTGTTACTCTTGAAGCTTTTGTTGCAATTGCCATCTGCATATTGATAATATTTAATATTGGAGTTTCTAAAATTTTTGCTTGAATTAATGGAGCCTTTACTGTTAGTACTGGTTCATTTGGATAAACTATCTCTCCATCTCTCATAGCTAATATATCTCCAGTAAATTTCATTTTAGAAAGATAATCTACTAAGTGTTCCTCTTCTAGTATTTCAGAAAAATACATTCTCTTTTCCTCTTCTGGTGTGCTATTTAATATCTCTATTAGATTTATTACCTCTTGAACACCTGCTACTACTGCAAATCCTCCATCTTCTGTTTTTCTAAAATATACATCAAATACAGCTATTTTTTCTTCCATATTTTCCATTAAAAATATATCACTCTCTGTATATTGATATCTATCTGAATTTATAACTCTTGCAAAATCTGTCAATACTCTCGACTTTTCCATCTTTCTTACTCCTTATATTTTATAGTCTTTTCCATATAATTATATCATTATTTTTTCTTTTTTACTATAAAACATCTTTTTTTTTGAAAAAAATAATGTTATTATGTAGAGGATAAATATTAATTGGAGGCGGATTATGAGAGCTGTTATACAGAGAGTTAAATATTCTAGTGTAAGTGTTGATGGAGAGATTGTAGGTAAAATAAATCAAGGATTTATGGTTTTACTTGGAATAACTCACACTGATGGAGATAGAGAAATTGATTGGCTATCTAAAAAAATTAAAGATTTAAGAGTTTTTGAAGATGAAAATGGAAAGATGAATTTAGGTTTAGAAGATATCAAAGGAGAGTTACTTGTTATATCTCAATTTACTCTATATGGAGATTGTATCAAAGGACGTCGTCCTGGATTTGTTGAGGCAGCTAGACCTGAGATAGCTAAACCACTATATGAAAAATTCTTAGATAAATGCAGAAGTTATGGTATCAAAACAGAGGCTGGTATATTTGGAGCTGATATGAAAGTTGAGCTTCTAAATGATGGTCCTGTTACTTTAATTATCGATACTAAAGATGTAGCAAGTTTTAAATAAACTCTTGAGAATCTAGTAACTAGCCAAGTGTAAATTAAAAAAAGAAAATTCAAAGAATTGCGTAATTTATGAAGAGAAGTTAGATTAACTCAGCGAAATCGAACACTAAAAAATGCAATAAGTCGAAGACTTAACCCTTGCATTTTTAGTGAGATAAGCTCATAGTTAATCAACTTCTTGAAATATGGAGCAATTCTTAGTTTTCTTTTTAAAATAATAATGACTTAGTAATTACAAAATATTCTTAAAACTTTTTTAATTTTACCTTTGGTTCACTTGGTAATCCAAAATTTGGAATCATTCTATCTAAACCTGTTATTGTTAAAAATAACATACTTATTACTGCTATATAGGCAATAAAATTATATTTTATTATATCTAAAGCTTTGAAGTCATACAGTGGGTAAACTGTTGAAGCTATTCCTATATAAAAACCTATATATACGTGCCAAGGTATAAGTTGCGAACCAAAAACTCCCATAGCATCACTAAATGTAGCATTTCTCAATTTTAATTTTTCCATATCTTCTGGACTTCCCTCTACATTTTTTTCTACAAGGTTTCTAATAATAGGTCCAACAGTAACTATTTGAGCCATCTCATCTGCTAAAGTCATATTTCCTACTATTGATAAAACTCCATTCCAAAACATAAGCTGTCTAACATTTTTAGAAATTTTTATAAGTAGAGTAGATAGAGGTCTAAAAGCATCTATTGATTTCATTATTCCACCAAAAGCAGATACCCACATCATCATTACTATTACCCAAGACCCTGCCCCAGAAAATCCAGACATTATCAGATTTTCTAAAAAATCTCTTGTATCTACAACTGTTCCTGCTATCTTTCCTAAAACATATGAAGATATTATTCCTATAAAAAGACAGATAAAAGTTTGATAACCTCTAAAAGCTGCTCCTAAAACAAGCACTAAAGGAAGAATCATATATACAGGAACACCTTGTTTTACTTGGTTAAGCAGTGTTACTGCTGACTCCCTTTCTGCAGCTAATTTTGTCCACACATCTGCTGGTATTTTAGCTATTGCCTCTGCTCCATTTCCAGTTATATTAGGTAAGTCAAAAGTAAAACCTGCTACTCCAAAAGCTATGATTCCTAATAGTAAAACTAAACCAGACCATACCCCTTGGTGTCTTACTCTTTTTATCACCTCTACTCCCTGTATTCCAGAGCTGACTATTGTAGTATCAGAGATAAGTCCTATATTATCTCCAAAACAAGCTCCTCCAGCTATTGCCCCTAAAGTTAAGAAAATATTCCCACCTACTATATAATTAAGCCATAAAAATATCGGAGTACAAGCTGCAAATGTTCCCCAACTTGTCCCTGTGGCTATTGAAAGAACTGAAGTTACAATTGCTCCTACTATTGCTATTGTTCTCCCTGTTATCCCTATTTTCAAAGCTAGATTGATTATAGCTGCTCCTACTCCTGTTGACATAAATACTTCTGCCATAGCATATGCCATCATCAAAATAAATAGAGCTATCACTATCTCCCTTACATTTGAAAGTGCTGCATCTAAAATTTCATTAAATTTTCTTTTTTCTGTTATTACTGCTGCTAATGCTGCTGCTACTGTAGCAATAGGTGCTGCTATTAGTGCATCAAATCCTCCTATCATAAGTCCTGCTAGTATAACAACTGGCATTAATTTAATTACTTCAAACATATGTCCTCCTGTTTTTTAAAATAAAAAAATCACAGTTTAGAATACTAAACTGTGATAAAATATCATAAAATATATTTTATAAGTTACAATCACAAATAGCACTCCATTGATTTCTCAATGACAGTAAGACAGATATTCTCTGAATTACCAACAAAAAAGCCTGACCTCTTTTTCATTTCGGCAACTTCCCCTTTTATATTACCTCACTGTTTGTCAAACTAAGTAATATTACTCTTGTCAGTTGCGCCTCTATTTTTATATTTTATTTACAGAAATGATTATAACTAATTATTTTATTAATGTAAAATATATATTATTAATGATATATATTTCATTCTTATTTTTTATATATTTTTTTCTCTATAATTCTCACTATTGGAACTAAAAAAATGAAATAGGAGTAAGCTAAATATTTTAAGCTAGGTAACTCCATCACAGTAGCAGGAAATAGGCTAGCTAAGTTCCAAGGAATACCAGCAGCTAGGACAATGGCACTATTTTCAATATCAATAGCAAATTTTTCTCTAGATATTTTTTTAATTTCATAAATTTTTTTCATAATATCTATTGTCATTACCACAGCAATAGATTGATTACAACCTAACATTCCAGCTATTATACTTACTATAACTGTCCATATAAAAAGAGAAAACTCACTTTTACTTTTTAAAATTATCTCCTCAATTTTTGAAAAAATCTTCAGCATCTGAATCAAACCTGAAAGACAGCAAGAGATAAAAATTATTATAGCAGTTTTCCACATAGAAAGAATCCCTCCACCTTTTAATATAGGGTAAAGAGGATTATCCCTTTCAAGAAAAAATCCTAAAAAGAGAGTTCTTACTATATCTACTATTTCCCTCCCTTGTATAAAATAGCTAAGTATCATAGCCATAACTATACTAAGTATCAAAGAGATTTTCACATTTACTTTCAAAAGTGTTAGAACTAAAATAATTACTATTGGTAGAAAATTTAAATATGTAAGATTAAAATTTTTCTCTAATAAATCTAACATAGCTATATTTTTTACTATCTCATTACTTCCACTATTACAAAGTACATATAGTATTCCACTCAATACAAAGGGAATTGCTCCTGTCTTTAGCATATTTTTTATATTGATATATAAATTAGTCTTTGTAAGAGTAGCAACTAAATTGGCACTAGATGATACTGGAGAACATCTATCCCCAAAATAAGCTCCAGATATTACAGTTCCACCTACTATTGATAAATCAGCTCCCAAACCTTTTCCAATAGCTATCATAGCTATCCCAACTGTACCTGATGTTCCAAAGGCACTTCCTAGAAGAAAAGCTACAACTGAAGTAATCAAAAATGATGATAGATAAAAATAATTGGGATTCATCAATCTTATACCCTGATATACAACTGTGGGAATTGTTCCTGACATTATCCAAATAGATGAAATCCCACCCACTAATAAAAATATCTTTATTACCAAAAGAGATTTTTTACCACTTAAATACCCATTCTCCACTATCTCTTCCAACTTAAATCCCTTTATCAGAGCTATAATTCCCAAAAAAATTAAAACTCCATTAACTCCTATTCCGACATATGATTTTACTAATATATTTAGAATCATAGTAGTAAGTACTAATATTACCCCTAAATATTTTTTCATTTTCTTCCCCCTACCAAATGTAGTTAGCTGCTTCTGTAAATCCTGATGAAGTAGAGAAGTACTTAGCATCAATTGGTTTCCCATCATTCATAAGAACTTTTCCAGAAGTTGCTTCTATTGCCTTTGTAGAGCTTTCATTCTCCTTTGCATTATTATACACTTGGCTTTCTGTTGTATCTTTTACATGAAATCCATCTTTTTCATATCTGTTTTTTAAGTAGTCACTTAAAGCGTAAGTTCTAGCTGCTACAGCTTGTGCTTTTAATGCCTCCACTCCAAAACTTTCTGGCATCTCACTTGGTACTACTTGTTTTAAATAATCTTCAATTTTTACTTTATTTATTACCCTTATTTTCTTAGAGTTAGTTTTAGATGGTTTTATTAACATATCTCCCCTATATCTAGGAGTTGTAGTGTGTCCTTTTTTCAATCCTTCCAAAGTTATATAATATCCATAAGCTGTTATATCTAGTGGATTTACAGTTTTTACTCTATGTTTTCCATCTACACTTACCCAAAGTCTATCTCCATTATTTATTATTACAACTTTTTGTTTAGCTGGTACATCTATTTTAAATCCAGATCCATTTATTCTCATTTTTCCATTACTAGATAGTATCACTTTGCTATGGTCTAAAGAATTATTAGTAGTAATACCTACATTTATAATCTTCCCTACCCCTTTTAAAGAATACATATCTTTTAGTTGAGAGTGTGGATAGTGTCTAGATAGAATTTGTTTATATGTGTATCCATGATTTTTTGCTAAATCATAAGCAGTATATTGTCCCATCCCTACACCATGTCCATATCCTCCACCATAGATATTAGCTCTTCCACCAGTATATTCTATTACAAAATAAGAGGCTGGCAAAAGAGTTATATTTCTTCTAATTGGACTCTCTTGATATTTTCCAGCTCCACCTCTTGCTCCATACATCAAAATATCTTTTCCACTTTCAGTTGTAGATTTTGTTAAAGCAAAAAGTTTTCTAATATTTAACTCTTTAGCAACTAAGTATTTATTTTTATTTGTAGTAATTAAAATATAGGTAACTACTCCTGATTTTCCTCTTCCAGCTACCTCTACATCTTTTATTTTTCCTATACCTGCCTCAGTTATTTTGATAGATTTCCATTGCCCATCATCAAGAGTAAGTACTTCTGCAGGTCTACCTCTATATACAGATGGTAGATTATTTTTTATAGCTGTAAAAAATTCATCCTTATCAAGAGTTATCTTCCATCTCCAATAAGGAGAATTATCTCCATAACCTCTTACCTCTAAATCTTTATAAAGTTTTAAAGCTTGTTTCTCATCTACCCCATCAAAAAAATCATAATCATATTTTTTTAGGGTATCATTTCTAGCAGTAAGATACTCTATATCCTTTCCTTTAAAAACATTTGGTATAGGTAATCCTCTTTTTCTAAAAAAAGAGTTATCTAGAGTATAATCTCCCTCTTCTACTCTATTTTTCTCTACCTTGTAAGGAACTCCACCTATCTCCCTAAAGCTTTCTGTTGAAGTACATCCTACCAATGCTAATCCTATAATTATCGCTATTGATAATTGTTTTATAATTTTCATTTTTCTCCTCTTTATATTAATCTAATTTTAACCCATTCTCTTTTATATATTCTCTTACTTTTTCCAGCTCCTCTTGAGTATCTACCCCTATTATCTTATATGGAGTCTCCATAACTTTTATTCTATATCCATTTTCTAAAGCTCTAAGTTGCTCTAATGACTCTGATAATTCTAATGGTGTTGGCTCCATTTTTGCATATTCTACTACAAAATCTCTCTTATATCCATATATCCCCACATGTTTATAGTAATTTTGTATATCTAGCTTTCTTGGATAAGGGATTACACTTCTTGAAAAATATAGCGCATAGCCTTTTTTATCAGTTATTACTTTTACATAGTTTGGATTTTCTATCTCTTCCATAGTGTCTATCTTGTATTTTAATGTGCTCATTGAAATAGTGTCATCCTCTTTAAAAGAATTGATTATAGAGTTAATCATCTCTGGCTCTATTAATGGCTCATCTCCTTGAACATTAACTATAACATCATAGTCTTCATATTTTGTACAAACCTCTGCTATTCTACTAGTTCCATTTTCATGCTCCTTACTAGTAAGTATAGCTTTTCCTCCAAATCTTTCAACTTCCTTATATATTCTTTCATCATCAGTAGCTACTACCACTTCATCAAGATTAGAAAGTTTTGTCCTTTTATACACCCACTCTATCATAGTATGTCCACAAATATCTTTTAATGGCTTTCCTTCTAATCTAGTTGAAGCATATCTCGATGGTATTACTCCTAAAAATTTCATTTTACAACCTCCTTAAAATCGAGTACAATATATTATAACATATTATATCAAATATCTCTAAATAATAAAATATCTTTGGTTAAGATAATTCAGGAGGGGATTATATGAAAATAAAAAAAATATTTTTTATCTCATTACTTTTAACTTTATTTATAGCTTGTACCAATGCTCCTATTTCTGGAAGAAAACAATTACTTTTAGTTTCTGAAGAGGATATGATTAATCAAAGCTATTCTCAATATAGAGAAATTATTGTTCATAGTAAAGTTCTAAATAACAGTGATGCTAAACTTGTTAAAAAAGTTGGAAATAGAATTGCTAATGCTGTTGATAGATATTTTAAAGAACATCCAGAGCAAAAAATATCTAAATTTAAATATCAATGGGAGTTTAACTTAATAGAAAATAGTGTTCCTAATGCTTGGTGTATGCCTGGAGGTAAGGTAGCTGTCTATAGTGGGATCCTCCCTTATACTAAAGATGAAAATGGACTAGCTGTTGTTATGTCCCATGAGATAGCTCATGCTATTGCTGAACATGGAAGAGAACAAGCAAGCTATTCAGTACTACAAAATCTCGGTGGTTCTATTTTAAACTCTATGGGACTCCCTACTCAAATATATGGTGGTGCTTCAAATCTTGTTCTTTTAAAATATAGTAGAGAACATGAAACAGAGGCTGATGAATTAGGGCTTATTTTTATGAAATTAGCTGGCTATAACCCTAATACTGCTATAAGTTTTTGGGAAAGAATGAAAACTTCTTCTGGTGGTGGACAACCAGAGTTTTTAAGTACACATCCTAGCGATACTACCAGAATAAACAACATAAAAAACTTTTTACAAAGTGAAAAATTTAAAAATATTACAAAATAGAAAGGACGAAATTATGAAAATTTATTTTATCAGACATGGAGAAACAGTATGGAATACTTTAAGAATTTTCCAAGGTTCATCTAATTCTCCACTTACAGAAAAGGGAAGAGAACAAGCTAAAAAATTAGGAGAGAGATTAAAAAATACAGAGTTTACAAATTTTTACTCTTCTCCTCTTGGTAGAACTATTGAAACATCAAAACTTATAATAGGAGATAGAGATATCAAAATAGAAACAATTGATGAGTTTAAAGAGATATCAGTAGGAAGAATGGAAGGTGTTCCTAGAGAAAAGTTTGAAGCTACATATCCTGAGCAATTTCACAATTTTTTCTTCAATCCAAAAGATTATAATCCAATCCCTTATGATGGAGAAACTTTTCCTCAGCTTATAGAAAGAGTAGAAAGAGGATTGAAAAAAATAACTGAAAATCATAAAGAAGATGATGTGATTGTAGTTGTTACTCATGGAATGACTTTGAAAGCTATATTTAAGGTTATAAAGGGTATCAGTTTTGATGAATTAGGAAAGGTAGCAGTTCCTCAAAACACAAGTCTTTCAATAGTAGATTATACAGATGGAAAATATAGTGTAGATATTTTCTCTGATGTTTCACATCTTGGAGCAGATGATTATGAAAACTATTAATTTGGTTTTTAACTCTTTTTTAGATGCTTTTAAAATTGTTAGAGAAGCTGGACTTAAGAAATTTTACTTCCTGCCTGGGATTATAAGTTTAATACTCTTTGGAATTTTTGTATATTTAGGAGATTATCTATCTCTAAGTATTGCTACAGCTTTTGAAAATTTTTTCAAACTTGGAGAATATAGCTCTATCATATATGTTTTAATAAAAATTTTAATATGGATATGTACGATATTTTTCTACTATCTAGTTTATAAATCATTACTTCTTGTAATTATCTCCCCTATTCTTGGATATATATCAGAAAGAGTGGAAACTCATCTTACAGGAAAAAAATTTGATTTCACTTTTGGAGATAATATTAAATTTTTATTAAGAGGTATTGATATCGGCTTAAAAAGTTTTTTTAAACAGATGGTTGGGACTTGTGTAGTAATGTTACTTGGATTTATTTTCCCAATAAATTTATCTATCCCACTACTTATATTTATTATTCAAGGATATTTTACAGGTTTTTCATTTATGGATTATACTTTAGAAAGATATAATCTTACTCCAAAGGAAAGTCTTGAATTTTTAAAAAAGCAAAGAGTATATGCTGCACTTTGTGGTGGAATCTTTACACTTATATTCTTTATTCCAATTATTGGAATATTTATAGCTCCACTTATTACCTGTGTAGCTACTACTAAGATAACTTTAGAGCTACTTAAAGATTATCCTCAATCTAATTCTATCTCAACTAAATAAAGGAGATATTATGGAAATTTATTATTTTTCTGGAACTGGGAATTCCCTATATATTGCTAAAAAAATTAAAGAGAGTTTCATAGCTTGTAATTTAATTCCAATAGAAACTCTCTCACATTTTGGAAAAATTACTCCAAAATCTAAAGAGGTTGGATTTATTTTTCCTGTATATTTTGGGGATATCCCTCCACTTGTAAAAAATATTATTAAAAAATTTGATTTTTCTAAAATAGAATATATATTTGCTCTCCCAAATTGCTATAGTATTGCAGGGGCTACTTTTATAAATTTTAGAAAAATTTTAAAATCTCAAAATAAAAATATAAATTATGAAAATATTTTATTTATGCCAGATAATGCTATACTATTTCCAATAGAAAAAGATAATGAGAAATTAAAACAAGTAGAAATAGATATTATTCCTATTATTGAAGATATTAAAAAGAGAATTAATAGAAAATTATCTAATAATTATTTCCAAATTTTTCAATATTATATAATGAAGCTATTTTCAGAGTGGGAGTTCTCTCCTAAAAAATTTATTGTAAATGATAGTTGTATTAGCTGTGGAATCTGCAAACAAGTATGTCCAACTAAAAATATTGAATTACAAAATGGAAAACCTATATTTAATTCAAATTGTACTCATTGCCTTGCTTGTTTTCATTGGTGTCCAAAAGAAGCTATCTATATGAGAAATTTTACAATAAAAAATAGAAGAAAATATCACAATCCAAATATCAAGTTAAATGAAATTATTAGAAAATAGGTATCTTTAAATCACAATTTAAAAAGGAGTTTTTAAGTCATATATACTTCTAAACTCCTTTTAATTTATTCATCTAATTCAGCACAAGCTTTTTCATACTCTAACTGGCTCTCTTGAAATCCTTTTTCCTTATATGGAAATCTCTTGTCAAACTCTTCTATCTCTTCTTGAGTTGCTTCTAAATCATTAGAAAATATAACATATCCTGATATATTTTCTAAAGCTCCTTCATATGATGGCAACACTAAAAGTCCTCTATAAAATTTCATATCTGGCATAGAAATTCCATATTTTTTACCACCTAAAAAACCATATGGTTCATAGTGATATGGATAACCTAAAGTTATTATTGCTCTATACCCCATCTCTTTAGCTTTTTCTATTGTGTAAGTTATTAATTTTCTTCCTAATCCTTGTCTATGAAATTCTGGAGAGATAAATACAGGTCCAAAAGATATAACTTTATGCTCTACCTCTTTCTTATCTATTATCTTAGAATTAGTATAAAAAATTGCTCCCTCTACCTTACCATTTACTTCAATTACATAAGTTAATTCTTTTATAAAGTCTGAACTTCTACGTAATTTATTTACTACAACTGGTATATCTGTTCCTGGAAAATATAGATTCCAAAAAGCTTCTCTTGCTATCTCTTCAACTCTTCTATAATCTCTTTCCTCTTCTTGCCTTATGATTATACTCATAACTATCCCTTTGCCTTATTTTTCTTTTATTGTATCAGTTATTTTATATCAAGTAAATAATTTCTATTGAACTTCTTTTTAAAATTAGATAAAATATTATAAAAAAAGCGAGGTTATTTATGAAGATAATTTTTTCTCCAAGTAAAACAATGAAATATAAAGATATAGATTTAAAAAATAGTAAAGATGTAGAATTTACTAATCATACAAAAGCTCTTATAGAAAAATTAAAATCTTTTTCAATAGAGGAGATAGGTAATCTTTTTAAATTAAAAGGTAAACTTTTAGAAGAAACTTATAATAATATTCAAAATTTTGCTACTTTATCTTCTTATAGAGCTCTCTCTCTTTATGATGGAGTTACTTTTAGACAATTAGAAATAGAAAAATTTAGTGATAAGGAGATAGAATATCTAAATAAAAATCTTTTTATTCTATCAGCTCTCTATGGAGCAATCTCTCCTAATACAGAAATTAAACCTTACCGTTTAGATATGACTATAAATATTTTAGATGAGAGTATGTACAAATTTTGGAGTAAAGATATTAATAGCTATCTTGATAAATATTCCACAGAAATTTTTATCAATCTTGCTTCTAAAGAGTTTTCTAAAATTTTAGATTATAAAAAATTTAAAGTGATTGATATTGAGTTTAGACAAAATATTGATGGAAAATTAAAAAATATCAGTACAGAGGGAAAAAAAGCTAGAGGAATGATGCTCAATTATATGACTTTAAATCAAATAGAGGATTTAGAAAAAATAAAAGAGTTCTCTGAAGATAATTATAAATTTTCTCCAGAAAACTCCACAGAAACTAAATTATTTTTTATAAAATAATTCAGATAATATATCAACTAAAGAAAACTCAAAGAATTGTGTAATTTATGAAGAGAAGTTAGATTAACTCAGCGAAATCGAACGCTAAAAAATGCAATAAGTCGAAGACTTAACCCTTGCATTTTTAGTGAAATAAGCTCGTAGTTAATCAACTTCTTGGAATATGGAACAATTCTTAGTTTTCTTTTTAACTTGGAAATCTCTAATTGTTTCAAATTATTTTATTTTTTATACCTATTTAGCACTTAAAGCTGCCATTGTTATATAGTTATATGGTTGATTGAAGTGAGGTAAGAAGAAGATATCTAATAGTTTTAATTTATCAATAGTTACTCCCTCTTGAATAGCTAGTGAGAACATATGAATTCCCATAGAGATATCTTGCCTAGAAGCTAATTGTGCTCCTAAAACCCTTCTTGTATCCATATCATAAACTATGCTAATTAATACTTTATCATTATTATGTTCTATAAATCCAGGTTTTTGTAAGTCTTCATAGCAAGTTGCCACAGCATTGTACCCTAATTTTTTAGCTTTTTCTAATGTAAGTCCTGTTGAAACCATATTTAATCCATAGATAGATATTCCATTAGAACCTTGAACTCCTATACTTTCTAATTTTGTTCCACATACATTATGAGCTGCTACAACTCCAGAACGTACAGCATTAGTAGCTAATGCTATATAGTTAGTATCTTGAATTGAGTTATCATATACAGTAGCACAATCTCCTATTGCATATACATCTTCTAAACTTGTTTTTTGTGTTAAGTCTACTTTATAAGCATTTTTAAATAACTCTAACTTATCTTTTCCTAATTTAGTATTTGGTACAAATCCAACTGCTAATATTACCATATCAGCTTTATATGATTTTTTATCTGTAATTACTTCTTCAACTTTACCATTTCCTTTTATTTCAAGAACTTTCTCTCCATAATTTAAGTTGATTCCATTATCAGCTAGATTTTTATTCATTAAATCTCTAAACTCTTTATCATAATATCCTGATAAACAACTGTCTGCTAAGTCAATTAGTTCTACATTTTTTCCTATTCTTTGGAAAGCTTCAGCAAGTTCTACTCCGATATATCCAGCACCTACTACTACTATATTATTGAACTCCTTGTTCTCTAATTTTTTTATTACATCTTCAGCATGTTGATATAGCTTTACAAATTGTACATTTTCTAAATCTTTTCCTGGAATATTTAAATCTATAGGTAATGAACCTGTTGAAAGAACTAATTTATCATATGATTCCTCATACTTCTCTCCATTTTTTCCAGTTGCATACACTACTTTTTTATCAAAGTCTATATTAGTTACCTCAGTTTCCATATGGATTTTAGCTCCTTTAGCTTCTAATCCCTCTTTTGTTGCATAGAATAATCCCTCTGGACCAGAGATTTGTTTTCCTATCCAAAGTGCCATTCCACACCCTAAGAAACTAATATTTGAATTTCTATCAAATACTACTACCTCATTATTTGAATAATTATTTAACATTGTATTTATAGCTGCTGTTCCAGCATGATTTGCTCCTACTACTACTATTTTACTCACAATATACCTCCCTAAACTATTTCTATAAAGATACTATACTATCTTTGTTTAGTTTTTTCAAATTATTTTACTTCCATTTTTTAACTCTAAGCAGAGTTATTTTTAACCAAAACAGTATAGTTTAATATTTAGAGTGATATTTTTTAGAGTTTAAACTTATATTTCAAAAAAAAGAGAAGACTTATCTATCAAAAATAAATCTTCTCATTATTATTTTATTAGTCTAATTGAGCTAAAATATCATCAGCTATATCAAAGTTAGCATAAACTTCTTGAACGTCATCTAAATCATCTAAAGCTTCATAAAGTGCCATAACTTTCTTAGCTGTATCTAAATCTGTAATTTGAACTTTATTTTCTGGATTCATAGCTATTTCAGCTTCTTCATAATTATATCCAGCTGCTTTTAAATTTTCTAATACAGTTTGGAACTCTGTATAATCAGTAATTACTTCAAATACTCCATCCTCTTCAGAAACATCTTCTGCTCCAGCTTCTAATGCTGCCATCATAAACTCGTCAGCATCGATTCCTTCAGATTTTACTGTTATAACTCCTTGCTTTTTAAACATCCAAGCAACAGCACCATCAGTTCCTAAGTTTCCACCTTTTCTTGTGAAAGTCATTCTTAATTCAGAAGCTGATCTATTTTTATTATCAGTAACAACATCAACTATAAAAGCTGTTCCTACTGGTCCATATCCTTCATATCTCATCTCTATGAAGTCTACACCTTCTAATTCCCCTGTACCTTTTTTAATTGCTCTTTCTAATATATCTTTAGGCATGTTTCCAGCTTTTGCCTTCTCAATTGCAAGTCTTAATCTTGGGTTGAAGTTAGGGTCTCCTCCACCTTCCTTAGCTGCAATTGTTAACTCTTTTCCAAATTTTGTAAATAATTTGGCTCTTTTCTTATCTTGAGCTCCCTTTCTGTATTGGATATTTGCCCATTTACTATGTCCTGCCACAATAAACCTCCTAATTTTTTCTTATATAAAATTTTACCATATTAACTAAGTTTTTTCAATACTTCTTAATTCTTAAAATCTCATTTTTTGTAATTATCATATCTATTTTTATATCATGCTCTTCATATGGAATACTCTCAACTAATTGAATATCAAAGATAGGAGCTATTTTTAAAGTAGAAAAATTATTAAGAAAAAGTTTGTCATAATAACCTTTTCCATATCCCAATCTATTTCCTTCCAGATCAAAGGCAAGTCCAGGAGTGATTATTAAATCTAAATTTCCTAAATAATTATCCCCAATAGGCTCTCTTATTCCATAGCTCCCAATAGAAAATCCTTTTCCATATTCAACTATTGAAAGAGTACCATCTTTTTCTACTCTAGGAAGATAGAGAATCTTATTCTCTTCTAATATCTTTTCATTCAATCTCTCTATCTCCACTTCACTTCCAAAATTCATAAAAGATAAAATTTTTCTAGCATTTTTATATTCATCTAATTGTAAAATTTTTTTACAAAGAATTTTACTCTCAAGCTCTCTTTGATCTTTTCCCATTGAATCTCTAAGTTTTTTTATCTTTAATCTCAAACTTTTTTTATCCATCTATTTTATTCAACTCTTGTTTTAAAATTTTCAAATCATTCCAAAATTCTAGAGCAGCTCTTGATTTTTTCCCTGCTTCATTTCTTGATTTTTTTACAAAGTTTACATCATAAGTGATAAGAAGTTTTATTCCTCCTATCCACTCTAAAATATTCCCTCTCTCTTCTCCTAACTTCACATCTCTATCTAATAAAGTTTCAGCTACCTCTGAACCTAAAACTACAATTATTTTGGGCTTAACCAAGGCAATTTGTAGATTTAGTAACTCTTTTAGTTGCTCTCTCTCTTCTTCCATAAACTCTGAAAATTTACAATCTTTCTTAGCCAATGTTGTAATATAATAATCATCTGGTGTAATTCCCTCTATATCACAAAGCTTTATTAAAAACTCCCCACTTGAACTAGGAGCTACTTTTAAATCTTCATTTTGATATAGATCTGGATCATCTCCTATAAATAAAATATCTGCCTCTCTATTTCCACTTCCTATGAGAGTTTTTCTCTCTGATATATCTCCATAAGTTTTTCCTAAACTTCCTACTTCAAACTTTATCTCTTCCCAAAAATTATCTATCTCTTCCATCTTGCACCTCCTAAAGTTCAAATAATTCAGTGGCTCTGTCCTGTTTTGCTAACTCATATTCCAATCTGATTCTACTCTCTCTCAACTCTTGAGCTATTGTATCCCTCACTATATCTGGATTATTACTATCCTTACTTATATGAGCTAAATATACTTTTTTTAGTTTTTCATTATACATCTCTTTTATAAATTTAGCTGCTTCATTATTTGAAAGATGCCCATTTCTACTCTTAACCCTAGCTTTTAAATCCCAAGGATAGTTACAATTCATAAGCATATTATAGTCATAGTTACTCTCTATTACCATAATATCTACCTCTTTAAAATTTTCTCTCACTATATTATTTACATATCCTATATCAGTAGAGATAGCTGCAACCTTTCCATTTTGAGACTCTATTCTATATCCTACTGTTCTACAAGCATCATGCATCACGTCAAAAGGCTTTACAAGTAGACTATCGTTTATTATAAACTTTTCATTATCTATAAATCTAAGATTTTCTGCTGCTATTTTTCCTAATTTACTCTCTCCAGCTTTAAAGCTCTCTGGAGTGATATAGATAGGAACATTGTATTTTCTTGAGATTATCCCTGCCCCTTGTATATGGTCTATATGTTCATGGGTTATTAGTATTCCATTTATATCAGAGATATCCCTTTGAATAATAGAAAGTCTTTCTTCTATCTTTTTACAACTAAATCCTGCATCTATTAAGATTTTTCCATTTTCACTCTCTATGTATGTGGCATTTCCTCCACTTCCACTTCCAAGTATTGAAATTTTCATCTATTTTTTCCCTTCTAAGATTAAAAAATCTAAATAATATCAATATATAATTTATACCATAAAAAACTAATTTTGAGAATATTTTAATTTTTTCTTGACATTTTTTCCAAAGAGGAATATAATCCTCTACAAGATAAAATTTGAAAAGGAGGAAAATTTAATGTTTAGAACATATTTTAGCTTTAGTTACTTTGTATTCTTTTACTTTTATTATTTTATGTTTTCAAAAAAGAATAGACAATGTTTTTCTAATGCTAGGTTATGTTTTAATATGTTAAATTTTTTCTGATACCTTTTTATACTTTACAATAAAAAGATATTTAAATTTAGTGTAGTTTTTTAAACAGCCTTCATGGCTGTTTTTTTTATACTCTAAAAACATCAAGGGGGATATTTTATATGAAAAAGAAAGTTTTATTGTTACTGATTTTAATTATTGTACTTATTAGTTGCCATGGAGTTTTATCCAATAAACAGGAAAAAATTTCTTCTACTCCTAAATACAAAAAAGATTTTATCATTGCTCAAAAATCTGATGTAAAAACATTAGATCCTCAAAGAAGTATAGATACTGTTTCTAACCATGTTATTGATGCTATGTTTGAGCCATTAGTTAAATTAGATATAGATGGAAATATTCAACCAGCACTTGCTACTTCTTGGGAAAGATTAGATGAGTGTACTATGCTATTTCATTTAAGAGAAGGGGTAAAATTCCACAATGGAGATACCCTTTCTCCAGAGGATGTCAAATACTCTTTAGAAAAAGCTGCTGTTTCTCCTCAAACTTCATATCTTTTAAATATGATAAAAGAGGTGGAAATAGTTGATAGCAATAGTGTTAAAATTATTACCTCTTACCCTTTTGGAGCTTTACTTAAACATTTAGCTTCTACTGCTGCTTCTATTGTCAATAAAAAAGCTGCTACTCTTGCTGGAGAGGAGTTTTTTAAAAATCCTGTTGGAACTGGAGCTTTTACTTTTGAAAGTTGGATAGCTGGAGATAGAATCACTCTTAACTCTTTCAAAGATTACTGGGGAGAAAAACCTAAAGTTGAAAAAGTAATTTTCAGAAGCATTCCAGAAGTAAGTAATAGAATGATTGCTCTAGAAACTGAAGAGATAGATGCTAGTTTCGATATTGGTATAATGGATAGAGAGGCTTTGATTAACCACAAAGATTTATCTCTTATTGAGGTTGAGTCTTCTGCACAATTATATCTATCTTTTGACCAAACTAATCCTCTATTTAAAGATATAAGAATAAGACAAGCTATCAGTTATGCTATTGATAATAAAACTCTTGCTGAAGCTGTATTTAGAGGTTCTGCATCTCCAGCAAACTCTCCTCTACCTAGTGCTGTAGCTGGACATAAAGATATTGATTACTATAAGCAAAATATTGAGCTTGCAAAAAAATTATTAGCTGAGGCTGGATATCCAAATGGTTTTCCTTTAAAATTATGGGTAAATGATGAATCTACTAGGGTAGATATGTGTGTTATTATTCAAGGACAGCTTAAAGAGATAGGTATAGATGTGGATATTGAAGTTTTTGAATGGGGAACATTTTTAACTAAAACTTTAGAACACAATAAACCTCTTTACTTATTTTCTTGGAGTGGTTCTACTGGAGATGCTGATGGTATCTTATACCCTATGTTCCACTCTTCTCAAAGAGATGTTTCTGCTAACAGAAGTAATTATTTCTCTCCAAAAGTAGATTCATTACTAGATATGGCTAGAACATCTATTGATGAAGAAAAAAGACTATCTTTATATAAAGAAGCTCAAGAAGAGATTCAAAAGGATTTACCTCACTATACTCTTGTTTATAACAAATTAAATATGGGAATAAATAAAAAAGTTAAAGGTTTGACTCTTTCTAGTACTGGAGATATTAATTTTGCTGATATCTCTATCTTAGAAAACTAAAATATTAACTAGAAAATTTAGTAATTTTATAGTATAACTTATAATATAAAACATTGGGAGGGATACTTATGAACTATGTATTAAACAAAGATTTATTACATCAAAAATATTTTGAGGAAATTTCTAAAATACCTCATGGTTCTTATAATGAACAACAACTTAGTAACTATATTGTAAATATAGCTAAAGAGTTAGGGTACAAATATATTCAAGATGAGATGGGAAATGTAATTGTATATAAACCTGCCTCTTCTGGATACGAAAATCATGCTACTATAATATTACAAGCTCATATTGATATGGTATGTGAAAAAAATATAGATTGTAACCATAATTTTGAAACTGATTCTCTTTCTCTTCAAGTAGAAGATGGTTGGGTAAAAGCTAAAGGAACAACTTTAGGAGCAGATGATGGATATGGAGTAGCATATATGCTAGCTCTACTTACAGAAAAAGATATAGCTCATCCAGCTCTTGAGTGTGTATTTACAGTTCAAGAAGAAGTTGGATTATTTGGAGCTATCAATTTAAAAAAAGAGTATTTTTCTGGAAAAAAATTTATAAACCTTGATAATGGTAGTGAGTCTAATACTTATGTATCTTGTGCTGGAGCTCTTATCTCTACCTTTACAAAATCTATCACTTATGAAAAAAACTCTTTACCTACATATAAGATAGAAGTAAAAGGATTGTCAGGGGGGCACTCTGGAGGACAAATCCACCTAGAGAAAGGAAACTCTATAAAAATAGTTACTAGAATCCTTTACCATTTAAATAAAAACTTTGGAAGCAACCTTGTAAATATAGATGGTGGTTCTAAAATGAATGCTATTCCAAGGGAAGCTTTTGCCACTTTCTCTTGTGCTGAAAATTTTGAAACAATAGATGAACTAGTTAAAAATATAGAAAAGGAAGTTAAAAAAGAGTTAGAATTTTCTGACAATGGTGTATATATCTCTCTACTAAAAAGTAATAGTGAAAAAATTATCACTAAAAAAGAGAGCGACGAGATTATCAATATGCTATATCTTATTCCAAGTGGATTACAACATAGAAGTTTAGCTTTTGAAAATCTTACAACAGCCTCTCAAAATCTTGGAGTAATAACTACAAAAGAAAATAAAATAAAATTTACTGTATCTCTTCGTGGTGCTTTAGAATCATATAATCAAGAGGGAATGGAAAATCTTAAATTCCTTTCTCAACTGTTTAATGTTTCCTATGTAGTAGATGCTCATTTCTCAGCTTGGGAATACTCTCCTGTATCTGAATTTAGAGAGAGATTAAAAACTCTATATAAAGATTTTTATCAAAAAGATATTCAAGTTTTAGCCACTCATGGTGGATTAGAGTGTGGAATATTCAAAGCTTTAATTCCAGAACTAGATATTATAACTCTAGGTCCTGATTGTAAAAATGCCCATACTCCAGATGAAGCTATGAACTTAGAATCTTTTGATAAAATGTATAATTTCTTAAAACTTTTACTATCTAATTTATAAGGAGAGATTCAATATGTTGGGGACAATTGTCAATGCTAGTGCTATAATAATAGGGTGTACAATAGGTGGATTAGTAAAAAAAGGGATTCCAAAAAAATATGAAGAAGCTATGCTCAATGCTTGTGGACTTGCTGCTTGTGGTATAGGTTTTAACTCCATTATATCCAATATGGGAAAAAGCCACTATCCTGTTTTATTTATCATAAGTTTAGTTCTTGGTTCTGTCATAGGAACTAAGCTTGATTTAGATACAAAACTTCAAAATATAATAAAAAAATATACTAAAGGAAATTTAGGAGAAGGAATTGTTACTGCTGCTTTACTCTTCTGTATAGGGTCATTATCAATAGTAGGATCTGTAATGGCAGCATTAAAAAATGATTATACTTTTTTATTTACAAATGCTTCACTAGATTTTGTAACTTCAATTATATTCTCTTCTACCTACGGAATAGGAATTATAGTTGTGGCTCTTATTCTATTTTGCTGGCAGGGAAGTATCTATGTTTTAACAAGATATGTATGTTTAGATTTTTTTAGTGAAGACTTAATAGTTGAGCTTTGTATTGTGGGAGGATTTTTAATTACAGCTACTGGACTTGTGATATTAAAAATAAAAAATATCAAAACTCTTGATATTCTTCCTGCTATACTTATTCCTGTAATATTTTTTATAATTAAAAGATTTATATAATAAATTTTTCTATAACTACTTAGATATCTTCAAATTAAAAAGAAAACTAAGAATTGTTCCATATTCCAAGAAGTTGATTAACTATGGCTTATCTCACTAAAAACACAAAACTCACTTCGTTCAAACAGTTGTGTTTTTTAGCGTTCGATTTCGCTGAGTTAATCTAACTTCTCTTCATAAATTACACAATTCTTTGAGTTTTCTTAAATTAATTTACTGGCTGAATAGTTACAAAAGAAAAGAGAGAACGCTATCTTTAAATAGTCATTCTCTCTTTTTTCTCTATCTATGTTTCTTATATAATCCTAACTCATATAACCAAGCAAAAGTTTCTTTCTCCCATGACTCCTCATTATGAGCTCCCTCTACCATCATATGAGGATATACAGTAACTCCCTTTTGTGAAAAAATTCTGGTTATTATCATATTTTTTTCTGTTCCAACTGCTAGTTGTTTTTTAGTGTGAAACTCATATCTCCCCCAGCTAATATAAGCTTTTGTCTTTTTATGAATTTTAAATTTAGAAATATCATCTACTAATTTTTTAAAAACATGCTCATAAAAAGGAGATACACATATTCCCATTGAAAATATATCCGACCTAGCTGCAAGACCATATACTGACATTAAACCTCCCATTGAACTTCCACCTATTGCTGTATACTCTCTTTCAGGTTTAGTTGGAAATTTTTCATCTATATATGGTTTTAAAGTTTCACATATCCACTCTATAGTAGTTTTACCTAGTCCTGTAACCTCTCCAAAAAATTTGTCTTTAAAAGAGTAAGGAGAAAATTCACAAAGTCTCATATTTCCTTCATGATTACACTCTAATCCTACCACTATAATTCTTTGATTATGAGTATCAAGAGCATCCTTTATTCCCCATGATTTTCCATATGTAGCATCTGAATCATAAAATAGATTGTGTCCATCAAACATATATATAACTGGAAATCTTTCATCTGGTTGTATATCATCTGGAAGGTATATATGTAGTGTTCTATGTAATTTAAAAGGTTCAATATATATATTTTCTTTTAGTATCATATTTAACTCCTATACAACATATTGTAAAAAATAAGGGAATTGCACTTTCCACCAAGGCCAGTCATGATCTACATCATAACCCCAGAAATCTATCCAAACAGGAACTTGTAATCTGTCAAATTCCTTTTTTAAATCTCCAGTATCTTTTATACACTCCTCTTCCCATCTACCTAGTCCACAACATAGGATAATATCTGAATTTCTATATTTTCCTAAAAATTCATGGTTCCAAGACATATTTCTCATATAATCATTTGGAGAGTTTTCATAAATCATTCCATTGTTGTAATTTGGGAAGAAATATCCTGCATGATATAATCCACTTAAAGCTATTACTCCATCAAAAATATCTGGACAACGTAAGAAAAAGTTCAAAGCATGATAAGCCCCCATACTACAACCTGTTGTCATAAATTTACAGTTGTAATTTCCTGTTCTATCTCCATATATCTGCTTAAATTTAGGTATAGCTTCATCTACTATATATTTAAACCATCTATTATGTTGCTCTATTCTAGCTTCATAATTCTCTCCAAGCCTAGACCAAGATTCTCCATCTATACTATCTACACAAAATAGCATAATCTTCCCTTGATTTATATAGTCAGCAGCTGCATCTACCATTCCAAAATTATAGAAATCATAGAATCTTCCATCTTGAGCTGGAAAAACAACAATTGGTCTTCCACTATGTCCATATACTAAAAATTCCATCTCTCTTCCTAAATTATGGCTGTACTGTTTATAATGATTTACATGCATAAAACTCCCCCTAGTTACATCTTTTTTAAGTAAAAATCAATAAATTCCATAGCTTGCTCTTGCTCTGGAAATCTAGCTGTTAACATATCATTTCCCATAGCTCCAGATAAAACTTCAGGCATTCTCTCTTTCATTACAATATTATATTTATATCTATTTAATACTGTATCTATGCTATGAACATATCTATATCCATCTCTTCTTGCTGCATAAACACAACAATATGGTCTAGAATCTTTATTATAGAATCCTTTATTATAAGTTATCATATTTGCCCAAATTTGATATACATCTATATCATTTGCAAAGTTCATCATATCTGGTGTATATCCTCCAGGTGGACGCATATTTACCTCTAATCCTATAATATCCCCTTTATTTCCTAATCCTGGTTTATCTTCTAACAATCTAAAAAATTCACAATGGAAAAATCTACTATTAGTATCAAAAGTTTGTACTACTCTTCTTCCTGCTTCTTTTAAATCCTCTGGAATCTCTCTAAAAGAATAATACATAACATCCATTCCATTATTTACTATCTCCATTATTGGTACTGGATATGCATGAGCTGTCTCAAAAATAATCTCCCTATTTCTACCAGCTATTCCATCATAAGAAAGAAGCTCTCCATTGATAAATTCCTCCATGATATACTCCTCTTCTCCTAGATTATCATAGAAAAATTTCATCTCTCCTTCATCTCTTAATTTATAAGTAGCTGCTGCTCCAACTCCATTATTAGGTTTTACTACAACTGGAAATCCTACCATATCAGTAAATTTTTTCCCCTCTTCAAAAGTTGAAACCATATGGTACCTAGCTGTTTTAACTCCAGCTTTTTCATAAAACTCTTTCATTTTACTCTTATATTTTATTCCAGCTATCTTATCATTTTTTAAACCAGATGTAATATTAAAATCTGTACGAAGTTGTGCATCTCTTAATAACCAGTATTCATTATTTGATTCTAACCAATCAATTTTTCCATACTTAAAAGCAAAATAAGCACAAGCTCTGTACACTTCATCATAGTTTTCTAAAGAAGACACTTTATAATACTCATTTAATGATTCTTTTAACTCATCACTTAAAAAGTCATAATCAGCATCTCCTATTCCTAGAGTGTTAACTCCATTATTTTTTAATCCTCTACAAAAATTCCAATAACTTTTTGGAAAGTTTGGTGATATAAAAATAAAATTCATAAAATCCCCCCTATGTTTATGAATACTTAGTTATTAAATAAAAATATACCACAATTAAAAGATAATGTAAAGGATAACTTTCCTTTACACTATCCTAAGTTTCTCTTGATCCAATCTTTTCCTTCAACTATTCTTGTAACAAGCATAGCAGCAACTGTATCTCCAGTAGCATTTATCATAGTTGCTGGTGGGTCTACAAGATAACCAATAGTAGCAATTATTGGGAAAGCTTCTGCTGGGAAACCATACATAGTAACTATTAGCATCTCCCCTATAAGTCCTCCACCAGGAACACCTGACATTACCACTCCCCCTAATATAGAAAGAAGTAAAGCACTTGCATAAGTTCCAATTCCCTCAAAAGGAACATTAAAAATTCCAAATAGGAAAGAGATTTTTAAAATAGAACTAAAAACTGTTCCATCCATATGAGTAGTAGCTCCTATTGGTAAAACTATCTCTCTGATATCCTTAGGCACACCTATTTTTTTAGCAGCATCTAAGTTTACAGGAAGGGTAGCTATACTACTTTGAGTAGCTATTGAAGTAATAGCTGGAGATATTAGATTTTTCATAGCTCTCACTCCATCTTTTCCAGCAGATATATATCCATATATTGGGAACATCACTACAAAATATACTAAACAAAGTGGATAGTAGATTATCATAGCTCTTGTGTATGACCCTAATAACTCTTTTCCATACTCTCCAACAAGAGCAGCAAAATATGCTCCTAATCCTATTGGTGCATAGTACATCAATAGATTTATCATTTTTAAAAATACCTCTGCTAAAGCATCTAATCCATTAGATATTACTTTTCCCTTCTCTCCTACCATATTTACGCAAAGTCCAAATACTATAGAAAAAAGTATAAGTGGTAACATATTTTTTCTAGATATTAACTCTGGAAAATCTGTAACTGTAATAGCTTTTACAATTTGATCCCCTGTTTGAAATGGTTGAAGTGCCTCTGCAGTTGTAAGACTTAAATTAACTCCTTGAGCTGGTGGAAAAATATTTACTATTATTAAAATAATAACTGCAGCTACTGCACCTGTTGAAACAAATACTAAAATAAGGTTTTTTAATATACTTTTTAATCTAGTCATATCACTCATACTAGATATTGAACTACTAATTGTTACAAAGACTAATGGTACAACTATTGTAAACATTCCATTTATAAATAAATCTCCTAATGGTTTTAAAACCTTAGCTTTCTCTCCAAAATGAACCCCTATAAAACTTCCAATTATTATAGCTCCTATTAAGATTATAGAAAATCTATAAGCCTCCCAGATACTTTTTTTATTCACAATTCTTCCTCCTATTTTAAAAACTCTCCAGTGCAAATTGTTTCTGCACTACCTTTCATTATTACATTATATTCATTATCAAAAGTTACAAAAACCTCTCCACCCTCTGTGGTAAGTTTTACACTATTTCCTTTGATTTTTCCAAGTTTATGAGCTATAACAGCAGATGAACAGCACCCTGTTCCACAACCTAATGTTCTTGAAGCTCCCCTCTCCCAAGTCTTTATAATAATATTTTCATCATCTACTACTTGAATAAAATTTACATTAGTCTTTCTTGGAAAAATATCTGTACTATACTCTATAGCTTTTCCTAATCTATCTATATCATAGTTATCATAGTCATCTACTAAAATCACAGTATGAGGTACTCCCATTAAAACAGATGAAATTTTTAACTTTTGTCCTTCTACCTCTATCTCTTTTTCTAAAATAATTTCACTATCTAATGTACAAGGAACAGAAGTGGCTCTAAAATCTGCTCTTCCCATATCCACTGATATATATTTTACCTCTTCACTCTCTAAAGTAAGATCTATATATTTTATTCCAGCATCAGTTTCTACTGAAAAACTCTCTTTTCTCACTACTCCATTATCATAGACAAATTTTGAAAAACATCTTATTCCATTCCCACACATCTCTCCTCTTGACCCATCAGAGTTATAATAATTCATCTTTATATCTGCAACTTTACTCTCCTCACAAGTCATAAGTCCATCTGCACCTATTCCAAAATGTCTGTCACAAACTTTTTTCGCTGTACTACTTAAATCTAAATCTCTATACTCTAGTCCATTGACTAAGATAAAATCATTCCCTGCAGCTTGTAATTTTGAAAATCTCATATTCCCTCCTCTTTACCTATTTTAAATACCTCTAATATTGTAATAAAATTTCTCTGTTTTTCCTATTTCTCAAATTCTTTATTTTTTTGTTCATACTTTTTCAGAAAAAAACTATTTTTTTCAAGAGTTTTACTAAAAATACTATTCATTTTTGAAGAACTATAGCTCTATAGCCAAATCATTTCTTACTAAGTCTTCAAAACTCTCTCTTCTAATAGCTAAAGAGGCTTTTCCATTTTTTACAAATACCACTGCTGGTCTTGCTAATTTATTATAGTTGCTAGACATAGAGTAACCATAAGCTCCTGTAGTAGAAACTAATAGTAAATCTCCCTTTTCTCCCTTTGGTAAACTCTTTCCTTTTATAATTAAATCTCCAGACTCACAACATTTTCCAGCTACAGTTACCACTTCCCTCTCTTTTTCATCTAGTCTATTAGCTATAACTGCTTCATATTCAGCTTGATAAAGAGCAGATCTTATATTATCTGTCATTCCTCCATCTATAAACATATATTTTACTCCACCATAAGTTTGTTTTATTCCCCCAACTGTATAAAGAGTACTTCCTGCATTTCCTACTATACTTCTTCCTGGTTCAATAGATACCTTCTCTATCTCTAATTTATGCTCATCTAAACTTTTTTCTAAATGTTCTATCATACTTCTCATAAATTTCTCAATATCTACTTCTACATCATTTTCTGTATAGTATACTCCAAAACCTCCACCAAGATTTATCTCTGGAATTTTTATTCCTAAAGTATCAGCTATCTTTTTTGTTTCTACTATCATTGTTTCTATTCCTTCATGGAATGCTTTTGTATCAAAAATTTGAGAACCAATATGACAATGAAATCCTAAAAACTCTATATTTTTATCTTTTACAATTTTTTCCACTATTCCTACTAATTTCTCATCAAAAATTGATTCTCCAAATTTAGATGAATGTTTAGATGTTTTTATATACTCATGAGTATGAGCATCTATTCCAATATTTATTCTAAGCATAGCTTTTATTTTTTTATTTTTTTGAGCACACACATATGATAAATTTTCTATCTCTGTTTCATTATCTATGATTATACTCCCTATCCCATAGTCTACACACATCTTTAACTCTTCTAAAGTTTTATTATTTCCATGCACATGTACTCTTTTCATATCAAGTCCACTTGCTTTTATTGTATATAGCTCTCCTCCTGATACTGCATCTATATCCATATCATATTTCTCTACTAATTGACACATAGCTTTTGCTAAAAATGCCTTTGACGCATAGACTATCTGTGTTTGAAATTTATCACTTTTAAAGTTTTCTTTATATTTTCTCATATTACTTTCTATTAGCTCTTGGTCCATTATATAAAGTGGTGTCCCATATTTTTGAGCTAACTCAGTAACCTTTACTCCCCCTATTGATAATACTCCCTGCTCATCTTTCATCGTTCCAAAAAATCTCATCTTTCTCCTCCACTTGTTCTATTTTCATTCTGTTATTTAATAATTTTTTAATAAAAAAAGATAGCTCCAAGTAAAATAGTTTTAATATCTCTCAATATTTTCTACTATTTACTCCTTGCTATCTTTTAACTTTTTTAATAAATTTTAAAATTTACAATATAAACTTAAGTACATTCTATAATTTTACTAATAGTTTTAGATAGCTCTCCATTGAAATATCAATGACAGTAAAACAGATATTATCTGAGTTACCAATAAAAATCCTTTGACTTTGATTTTTATTTCGGCAATCTCCCCTTTCATATCTCTTCATAGTTTGTCAAACTCTGAGATATTACTCTTGTCAATTGCACCTCTACCATTTTTCGTTATTATATAACATATGTTATTACAAGTAAAATATATTTTATATATACTTTTCTATTTTTTATAAATACTAATTACTCTTCCTAAGCTTTCACTCATATACTCTATATTTTCTTTACCATTGGCTATGGCATTCTCCAAGCTCTCTACCCTAGGAAGAATTGGAAGTATTGCTGTAAATCCATAATCATATAATACATCTATATCCTTCCCTATATTTCCAGCAAAAGCAATTACTGGAATATTATATTTTTGAGCCGTTTTAGCTACACCATATGGAGTTTTTCCAAATCTAGTCTGACCATCTATACTTCCCTCTCCAGTAATAACTAAATCTGCTCCTTGAAGTTTTTCTTCCAATTTACTATATTCTACAACTATATCTACACCTTTTTTTAGTTCTGCTGATAAAAATGCCATAAGCCCAGCTCCTAATCCACCAGCTGCCCCAGCTCCTGGAATATTTTCTACATCTTTTCCTATATCTCTTCTTATTATCTTTGCATAATGTTTTAAATTTTTATCTAGTAACTCTCTTTGTTCCTCATTAGCTCCCTTTTGTTTTCCAAAAATATGAGAAGCTCCTGTTGGTCCAGTAAGAGGATTTTGTACATCACAAGCTACTATTATTTTTACATCTTTTAACCTATTATCTAAATTAGAGATATCTATCCTATCTAATTTTGATAGCTCTCCACCACCAAAACCTATTTCATTTCCATCTTTATCTAAAAGTTTTCCTCCCAATGCTTGTACCATTCCAGCACCACCATCATTAGTTGCACTTCCTCCTATTCCTATAAGAATAGTCTCTACATTTTTACTTAAAGCTGCCTCTATCAACTCTCCTGTTCCATAAGTTGTGGTTATTGTAGCATCTCTTTTTTCTTTTGGTACAAGCTCTAATCCACTGGCTGCTGCCATCTCAAGTATCGCTGTTTTTCCATCTCCAAGTATTCCAAATCTTGCATCTCTTTTCTCTCCTAATGGTCCCATTACTTCAACAGTATAAAATTTTCCATCTGTAGCATCTACTAAAGATTGTGTTGTTCCCTCTCCACCATCTGCCATAGGAACATGGATACACTCTAAGTTAGATATAACCTTTCTTAATCCCTTTTCTATTACTTCACAAGCTTCCTTTGCTGTCATACTCTCTTTAAAAGAATCTGGGGCTAATACTATTTTCATTTTTCACTTCCTAAATCTCATTTTGTGTTTCTAAAACATATTGAACAAATAATGCAGCGCCATTTATCATTCCATTTTCATCTATTCCAAATTTTTCATGATGTAAAGGATAAATATATTCTTCTTCTTCATTCCTACATCCTACAAAAGCTAAATATCCTGGAATTTTTTCTAATAACCATGCAAAATCTTCTCCACCAGGAGTTTTTTCATATTTTATTAACCCTTTTTCTCCTAAAATTTTCTTAACAGCCCTCTCGGCTCTTTCACTACTTTTTTTCTCATTTATAGTAGCTGGTGTACCATGAATAAATTCATACTCATAACTTGCTCTAAAACTAGAACATGTATTTTTTATTATTCTTTCAATTATTTCTGGTAATTGTTCTCTAACTTTAGGATTAAAAGTTCTTACTGTTCCTGTTAATTGTACATCATTAGGAATAATATTAGATAATGTTCCAGCATGAACAGTACATATACTCACAACACATGTCTCATTAGGATTAATTTCTCTACTTGCTATAGTTTGTAAGCTTGTTATTACATGGGCAGCAGCCATTATAGGATCAACTGCTTGATGTGGCATAGAGCCATGTCCACCTTTTCCTATAACTTTTATTTTTATTGTATCTGCTGAAGTAAATCTAGGTCCCTCTTCAACTGAAATTGTTCCCACTGGAAGATATGGAAAAATATGTATCGCCATTAAATTATCACATTCCATAACCTCTTCATCTATTAATAAAGTTCTCGCTCCTTGAATAACCTCTTCTGCAGGTTGAAATATGAATCTAACTGTACACTCTAATTTATCTCTATTTTCTGATAATATTTTAGCTGCTCCTAACAACATTGCAATATGAGCATCATGTCCGCAAGCATGCATTTTTCCTTCAATTTTTGATTTAAATTCACATTCTCTCTTTTCATTTACAGGAAGAGCATCTATATCTGCTCTTAAACCAATAATTGGTCTTTTTTTATTTCCTTCTAAAGTTGCTACTAATCCTGTTTTGGGTAATAGTCTATATGGTATATTTAATTTTTCTAGTTCTTCAGCTATTCTCTTTGTAGTATTTACTTCTTCCCAACTTAACTCTGGATTTTCATGAAAATATCTTCTTAATCCATATATATAATCTCTATTCTCTTGTGCAATTTTATAAACATCCATTCTTTTTACCTCCTAAATTTAAAATGGTCCATATCCTATTTTTGTAGCAATTCCTAAGAAAATAACAGTTAATATTACTAATATCAAATGTAAAGGTAATGCAAACTTATACCATTTTTGTAAAGGAATCTTAGACATAGATAAAAATATCAATAAAGTTCCATTTGTAAACCAAAATGTATTTGATAATCCATCTCCAAATTGATATGCAAGAGTAGCTGTCTGTCTTGTAATTCCTATCATATCTGCTAATGGAATTAATATTGGCATTAGAGCAATTGCTTTTCCACTTCCTGAAGGAATTATTGCATTTATTAAAGTAACAACAATAAATACTCCTATCGCTGTAGTCCATGGTGATAATCCATTTAATGCTTGTGATAACATGTTGATTGCAGGATCTATTAATCCTCCTTGTTCTAATACAACTTGAATTGAACGAGCTATTCCAATTACCATAGCTCCTCCTAAAGATCCCTTTGCTCCATCTATAAATGCATTAACTATATTTACAGCTCCCATACTACAAATAATTCCACCAACAATTCCACCTAATACAAATACAGCTGATAAATCATTCATTGACCATGAAAGATTTAGTACTCCATAAATAGCTACAATAAATGTTATAACAAATGTTAATAAAGCTAAAGCCTGTTTATTTGACATTGGAGAATTGATCTCATTTGTATAGTCTTTTCTTAATTCTTGAACATCTATGTCATACACAAGGCTTTTTGTAGGATCTTTTTTTACCTTAGCTGCATATCTTAAAATATAAATCATAACAGTTGTTTGTAAAATTAAAAGAATTATAAGACGATATCCCATTCCTGAAAACATAGGTAATTCTGCTATTTGATGAGATATTCCTACTGTATATACATTTGTTGGTGATACTGAAAAAGCTATCATATCAACAAATGCACTACATGCCATTCCAACAACAACATCATATCCTAAAGCAAGACAAATTGAAACAACTAATGGAACAAAAGGTATAATTTGTTCACTCCATCCTAAAAATCCTCCTATACATGAGAATACGATCATAATAATTATTAGAATAAACTGACTTCCAACTTTATCAGAAAAACTTAATATTTTAGCAATAGCTTTATCTAATGCTCCTGTATCATTGTAAACTTTTACAAATCCACCTACTAACATAACTAAAAACATTATACTTGCAGAACCCACTAATCCATTAGGAATAGATCTAAAAATATCAAAGAAAGACACTGGTGTTCTTACTACTGAGTGATAACTTCCTGGAACTACAATAGTTTTCCCACCCATAACTGCTCTATCAAAAGCACCAGGAGTCACAAAATAAGAAAATATTGCACATACCACTACTACACTCAATAAAATCAAGTACGGATTTAAAGATTTTGCTTTTTTTTCACTTTTCATTCTTTTCACCTCTATAAAATTAGTTTTTTATATAAACATATATTATTATTTTAATACATAAAAAACTAAAAATATATGTTTTAAAAGACATAATTGTAATAGAAATTTATGTCTTTTAAAACAATTTTATAATAACATATAAGCTATTTTTATTTTCGTAAAATCTTTAAATTTTCTTATATCTAATCCTGTTTTCTCATAAAATTTATTTAATTTATATTGTAAAGTATTAACATGCATATATAATTCCTTAGATATAATTTTTAATGCTCCATTTTCCTGTTCATATAACTCAATTATTTTTCTATATTCTAAAATTTCTTCTGAAGATAGATTCAAAAACATTTTCTTTAGATACTCATTTTTTACTTCTTCTGTTATCTCATTTAATATTATTTCTAAATCCATTTCAGAATAAAAATATATATTCTCTCTTTTTTTTCTTCCCACTTCTAAAGCTTTTATACTTTCATAATATGATTCTTTTAAATTTTTTATATCATTTTTTATATTTCCTATTCCATAACTAACTATTGTTTTCATCTCTATTTTTTTTATAATTTTATCAATTATGTCAATTTCTTCCAAAAGATACTCTTTTTTCTTTTCATCTACTATTACAATTATAGAGTTTCCCTCTAAATAGCAATATTTCCCTGTTTTTTTCATACTTTTTCTAACTTCTAAAAATATATTTTTTAAAATTTCTATTGTATTTTCTAAATTTTCTTGTATAAAATTTATTCTAATATTTAAAATAAAATTTTTTTTATTAATAGCTTTTTTAATTTCTTCTTCTATTTTTATATTTTTATATGTTCCATTTTTAACTTCAAATATTAATTTTTCAAGAATAATTTTCTCTATCTCAATATCTTGCTCTTCTTTTTTATACATATAGTTTTCTCTTATTAAAATTTCTGACATTTTTTTTATAATTTGACCATATTTTTCAATCTCTTTAGGCTCTCCAGAAATTCCGATAACTCCAACTATTTCTCCATTTAATAAAAGAGGTAAATTCAATCCTTTTCTTGCTCCTTTATATTCTCCATCTTCTTCTATTTTTATAATATCATTATTCTTTATTGCTTCTTTTCCTCCCTCATGATAAGTATTTATTCTACTTTTATCGGTACTAGCAATAATAACTCCATTCGAATTTATAAAATTCATATCTTTTCCTATTATAGATTTCATTTCTTGTACTACATTTTCTGCTAATCTTTTAGAAATAATCATTTAAACTTACCTCATTTTTACATAATAATTTCATCTAATATAATAAAGGAACTCCTTTATAAATACTTTTTATTTCATGAATCTTAAAATAATTAAGTATAGTTTTTATATTTTTAATAACATTAATTTTCTTAATCCCCAAAGATAATTCTTTACTTTCTCTTTACTTTTTTCAAAATCAAACTATCTATGGCTTTTTTAGCAGTCATCCTGCTTATAGAATAATTTTTAGAAAGTTCATTTTCAGAAGGAATAATATCTCCAACTTTTAACTCTCCACTCTCTATCATCTCTAGTAATAAATTTTCTAGTTGCACATATAAAGGAATCAGAGAATTTTTATCTAACATCTTTTCCACCCTTTTCTTTTTAGTATATCATAAATTTTATAAAAATAGTATTTCAAAATTAATGTTCCTCATTTCTTTACACTCCCATTAGAAAGTGATATAATACTAGTAAAATAGAGAAAAGGAGAAGAATATGGGGATAAATAAAGAACTTACACCTAAAAAAATTGTAGAAGAATTAAATAAGTATATAATTTCACAAGATGAAGCTAAAAAAAATGTAGCTATATCTTTAAGAAACAGAGATAGAAGAAAAATGATAGAGGATGAAAATTTAAGAAAAGAGATTACTCCAAAAAATATTATCCTGATAGGTTCTACTGGAGTAGGTAAAACTGAGATAGCTAGAAGAATTGCTAAAATAGCCAATGCTCCTTTCTTAAAAGTTGAAGCTACAAAATATACAGAGGTTGGATATGTAGGAAAAGATGTAGAGAGTATTATAAAAGATTTAGTAGCTCTTACATATAGAAAAATGAAAGAGGAAAAATATGGGCTATTAAAATTATCATCTCTTGATGCAGCTATTGAAAGAGTAGCTAAAATTTTAAAACCTTATGACACTTTAAACGATGAAGATAAAGAAATTATAAAAAAAGAGTTAGCTGAAGGAAAATATGACCATACTGAAATTGAAATAGATAGACCTAAAAAAGATAATGATATTCCTATTATTGAAGTAATATCTGGTAGTGAAGATATCGGTGGACTTGTTGATCAGATGATGTCTACTCTTCCTGGAAAATTAAAAAAGATGACTACTTCTGTTCTAAATGCTCTAAATTTATTTTTAGAAGAAGAGGTTGAGAAAAAAATAGATTTAGAAGCTCTCGCTCAAGAGGTAGTAGAAAATGTAGAAAATAATGGAATTATCTTTATTGATGAGATAGATAAGATAACTGAAAGAGAGGGAAGTGGCAAGGGCGATGTTTCTAGGCAAGGAGTGCAGAGAGATATCCTACCTATAGTAGAGGGAAGTACTGTAATGACAAAATATGGTCCTGTAAGAACAGACCACATACTATTTATTGCTGCTGGAGCTTTCTCTCAAAGTTCTCCATCTGACCTTATGCCAGAGTTACAAGGTAGATTTCCTATTAGAGTAAAATTGCAAAATCTTGAAAAAGAGGATTTTGTAAAAATTCTTACTGAAGTAGAGTATAATCTATTAGAACAATATAAAGCTATGTTAAGTGTTGATAATGTAGAACTTACCTTTACAAAGGGAGCTATTGAAAAAATAGCTGAAATAACTGCTATTCAAAATGAGAAAATAGAAAATATAGGTGCTAGAAGACTTGCTTCTGTTGTAGAAGAATTACTAAGAGATATTATGTTTGAGGCTCCTTACAAAGAAAAGAAAAAAATCAGCATAGATATCAACTTTGTTAAAAAAGTATTGAAAAAAGAAATCGAAGAGGAGAGTTTAGACAAATTTATATTGTAGTAAATTTATTTAAATTGTAATATAATAACATTCGTAATTTTATAAAATTCATATTTCAGATAAAAAAAATAAAAAAATTTTATTTTTCTGAAATTATGTCACACAATTGACACAATTAAATGGTATTATAATTACATAAAATCTTTCCCCAAGATGTTTTATATAGTGAGAAAAGGGCTTGGTTATTCCAAGCCCTTTTCTTATTATATATAAACAAAAATATAATATCAAATATTATATTTTTAGTTCTTTTATACTATCTATAACTGCAGTTGGTTGATACTCGCTATTTATTAAATCCTCTCTTTTAGCTTCTCCAGTAAGTACTAATACAGTGTCACAACCATTTTCTTGTCCACAAGCTATATCTGTATATAGTCTATCTCCCACTATTATAACTTTATCTTTTGAAACACTGTTTTTTTCTAAACAATAATCAAAAATTTCGTGATAAGGCTTTCCTAAGAATTTAGGTACTCTTCTAGTTGAATAGGAAATCATCTTTGCTATACTTCCACAATCTGGATAAAAAATTCCATCTTCTACTGGATAAACCATATCTGGGTTAGCTCCTATATAAGTCATCTCTGGGTCTTGTAATAATTTACAAACTGTTTTTATTTTTTCATAATTAAGTTCACTATCCAATCCTAAAACTACAGCATCTATATTGTATTTTCCATCAATCTTTTTAGAATTTTCAACTACAATAAGTCCCATCTCTTTTAACATCTCTTTAAACTTTTCAGTTCCCAATACATATATTGCTCTTTTATTTTTCTTCAATAGATATTTTCCTGTTATATATCCTGCTGTTACTATCTCCTCTTCTGTCACAGCTATTCCTAATTTTGCTAATTTTTCTACATATTGCATTCTTGTTCTAGATGAATTATTTGTAAAAATTACTAATTTTTTTCCTTGCTCTCTTATCTTATTAATTGCTTCTATTGCTCCATCAATAACTCGATTTCCTAATATTAATGTTCCGTCTAAATCAAATAAATATAACTCTTTATCTTCCATTCTATTACTCCTTCTATTAAAAAGACTGTTATAATATTATACAACAGTCTTTTCATTATTAACTTAATTTTTCTAATGTCTCTAAAATCTCTCTTTTAGGAGTTGCTGCTGAATATTCTAATACTATATTTGCTTCAGGTGTATTTTCTTTTACAAGTGAAATAATTCTCTCATAATCTGCTTTCCCATCATATATAGACTTATGAAGATCTTTCTCTCCATCGTTATTATGAAAATGATAAGCTATTATATTTTCTTTTAATTCTGTTATAACCTTATCTAAATCCCAATTATTAGCTATTGCATGTCCTATGTCAATCAATGAATCAAAATTATACTTTTTTATTAACTCTATATACTCTTCTTGATTATATAGTATATTCTTTCCGATACCAACATTTTCAATAACTACTTTAACTTCTTTTTCCTTTCCTAGCTTTATAAGTTTTTGAATTCTTTTTTCTAATATACCTTTATCCATTACTTCTCCAGGTAATCCTTCATTAGTATGTAAAACTAAAAATTCTCCATTATGCTCTTTACAAATTTCAATTGATTTTTTAAAATCATTTTCCATTAAGTCCCATTTTTCATCAGAACAAGTAAGTCTAAAATATCTATATGAAGCATGAAAGGAAATACTTTCAGTTTTTAAACTTTTTAGAATAAATTCTAATTTCTTGCTATGTTCTATATCTTGATTCTCTATAAAAAACTCTACTCTCTTTATATTATTTTTTTCAAAAAAATTTCTTGTTTCTTCTATACTATCATTTACACAAATTAAATCACTTACATATATTTTTTTCATAAATAGCTCCTATTTCATTAGATCCATTATCTTTTTTTGAGCTTCTTCTAAAGCTTCTGCAGCTGTTTTTTCATTACTTAAAATAATATCTCTAGTATCTATTAAAATTTGTTCTGCTTGTAATCCATTACTTCCTGAGAAACTTGCCCATTTTCCCATATCCTCCATTTGACTTGCAGCAACACTCATTAATTGATTTTCAGATATAAATTTTTCTATTCCTGTTCCTTTTTGTTGAATTGTTGGTGGTAAATATCCTGTTCCTTTTGTCCATTTTTCTGTTGCTTCAGCACTTAATAAATATTTCATAAATTTCCAAGCTGCTTTTTGTTCTTCAGGTGATTTAGACATTATCATTAACATATTTCCACCTGCTGGCAATTTTCTCTCTTTTCCTTCAAATATTGGAAATTTAGCTCCTCTTAAATCAAATTTAGCTGTAGATTGGAAATTTTCTCTCTTTCCTATTGTTGTAACAACCATTCCTATTTTTCCATTTAAGAAAGTTTGAAAAGCTTCTTCGTTAGTTGCATGTACTGCTGTCTTATCCTTTACCATATCTGCTATTAATTGATAAGCCTCTGCTGATTCTGGGGTTGCAAATGTAGGAATTGTTTTAGCTCCTTCATATTTTAATATTTGTCCTCCATTTCCCTCTATTAATGCTTGTTGTGCCCAGTTATCAGCGTATTCTTGCATAAAGAATCCTGCATTTCCAGTTTTATCTTTTATTATTTTCGCTGCCTCAACTACTTCTGTCCATGTTTCAGGTAAATTATTAGGGTCAAGTCCTGCTTCCTTAAATAAATCTGCATTTATATACATTATTGGATTACTTATTGAATAAGGTATCCCTACTTGTTTTCCGTTTACTTGCCCTAATTCTAATACATTTTTTAGGAAATTTTCTTCAAAATATTTTGTATCTTCTGGAAAATATTTATCTACAATCTCTTGTGGCGTAGTATATTCAAAATTACTTTCTGCATAATTTAAATAAGAATATCCCATTTGAACAATAGCTGGATATTTTTTGGAAGCTATTGCCACTTGTAAGTTTTGTGTTAAACCTTTATACATATCTGGATTAAACTTTTCAATAACTTTAATATCTGGATTATTAGTATTAAAATTTGCTATTAACTCTTTTATAGCTGCTCCTCCAAAAGATTCTGAAGCAACATGCCAATACTCTATTTCAACAGGCTTATTTGCTATTTCTGTTCCCTTAGTTACTACTTCTCCATCTTTAGAACATCCTGCTCCAATTAAAAGTCCACTCAATAAAATTAGATTTAAAAAATTCTTTTTTTTCACTTTTTCCTCCCAATTTATTTTTTTAATTTTAATAATATTATTCTAATCTTCTAATTCTAAATTTCTTTCTGTTGCAATATCAAAGAATAACACATTATTTTTAGAAAATTTAACATATACATCTTCATATCTTTTGAAATCTACATTATTAGGTACAGAAGCAATTATTTTTTCATCTTTATCAAGTACTATTGATAGACATTTTTGACTTCCATAATTTTCAATTTTAGCTATATTTCCTTTCATACTACCATCAAATTTTTCACGATTTACTTTTATATATTCTGGTCTTATTCCTAAATAAATTTCTCTTCTATCTTTTAAAAACTTCTTCTTCTCATTATTTACTCTAATTTTATTATTTAAGTATATTACCTCATCTTCTACTATATTTACTCTTACTATATTTATTTGAGGTATTCCAATAAATTTAGCAACAAATATATTTACAGGCTGATTATATATCTTTTCTGGAGTGTCGATTTGTTGTAACACTCCTTTATTCATAACTGCTATTCTATGTCCTATAGTCATTGCTTCAATTTGATCATGTGTTACATAAATAAAAGTTGGTCTATATAAATTATGTAATTTTACAAGTTCCTCTCTTGATGTATTCCTCAACTGTACATCTAAATTAGATAATGGTTCATCTAATAAAAAGAAAGGTGATTGTTTTACAACTGCTCTACATAATGCCACTCTTTGTCTTTGCCCTCCAGATAATTCTTTGGGATATCTTTTTTCCAAACCATCTAATCTTAGAATCTTTATAGCTTCTCTAGCTCTTTTGTCAATCTCATTTTTATTTACTTTATTCATTCTTAGTCCAAAAGTAATATTATCCCAGACTGTTAGATGGGGATAAAGAGCATAATTTTGAAATACCATTGCTATATTTCTCTCACCTGAAGCTATATCATTTACTCTCTCATTTCCAAAATATAAATCTCCAGATGTTATATCTTCTAATCCTGCTATCATTCTCAGTGTTGTACTCTTTCCACATCCTGAAGGTCCTAGAAGTACTAATCTTTCTCCTGGATTTATATCTAAATTCAAATCTTTTACAACTTTAGTTTCCCCATAATTTTTACATACATTTTTAAATATTATTCTATTCTTCTCGCTCATTTTCTCTCCTCGTTCTATCCTTTTATTCCTGACTTTACAAAACTTGTCATTATCATTTTCTGGCATAAAATATATAATATTATTGGAAAAATTATTGTCATTCCTGCTATTGCCATTGTTACTCCCCAGTTATTTCCTCCTTCAGCACTTATAAACATTTGTAATGCCAAAGAAAGAGTATAATTATCTCTATCACTTAAAATTAACAATGGCCAGAAATATTCATTCCAAGAATTTATAAAAAATAGTATTCCCATTGCAACAATCGAATTTTTTATCATTGGAATTATTAAATAGAACAACACTCTTCCTTCTGAAATATTATCAATATCTGCCACCTCTAATAATGATTTTGGTATTCCTCTCATATTTTGAATCATTAAAAATATTCCCATTGCATCTGCCAATTGAGGTAGTATAACACCAAAAGCACTATTTAATAACCCTAAGTTAGATATTGTTAAATAATTAGGAATCATTGTTACTGTAAAAGGAATAAACATTGTTATCATCATTAACCCTATCAGTATTTTTTTCCCATAAAACTCTTTAAAAGTTAGCACATAAGCAGCTAGTATACTTGTTACTATCTTACCTACAGTTATCAGTGCTGAAATAAAAAATGTATTCCATATATATTTAAAAATAGGTACATTCATTAATATATATTTATAATTTTCCAATGTAGGTAAACTTGGTATTAATTTTAAAGGCTCAGAAAATATTTGCTCCATATCTTTTAATGAAATTGATACCATATATATTAATGGAAATATCTGTAATATTATTATTATAAAAAACATAATATGCCATTTTGTTTCTTTAGTTTTCATAGTATACTCCCTTTTCTAAAATTCTTATTTTTAAGCTTATTAGTATAAAGAAAAATAGTGTTGTCACTATTGCCAAAGCTGATGCTCTTCCTGTTTGAAAAAAAGTAAAAGCATACTGATAAATACTATAAACTAAGTTAGAACTTCCATTATTTGGTCCTCCTTGTGTTAAAACATTTATAGGAACAAACACTTGTTGTAATCCATATATCACAGTTATTATTAAAACATATAATGATGTTGAAGATGTCATTGGTAATACTATATATATGAAAATTTGTAAATTCGATAATTTATCTAATTTAGCACTTTCTATTAATTCAATAGGTACTTCTAAAACACCTGCTAATAATAAAATCAAATTATATCCAAATATCTTCCAAGCAGTTATTAAAGTTACTAAAAGGATTACCAATCCATTTGTTTTTAACCAAAATGGAGATTCTACTCCAAAAAGTTCGTATATTTTTGATATCGGTCCTACCATAGGATTGAAAACCCATAAAAATATCAACGATCCTACTACTAATGAAATTATACTCGGAAAAAATATCATTACTCTGTAAACACTCTTCATTTTAGTTATCAAGTGAGCTAGAATATAAGCGATTATATATGGTAAAATAAAATTTAATACAATTAAGAAAAATATATAAATAAAGGTATTTCCTAACGATTTATATATCACTCCATCTTTCATAATAGAAAGATAATTTTCTAAAAATACAAATTTCTTATTCTTACTTATCATGTTCCAATCAAAAAAACTCAAATAAAAAGTATTCAAAATTGGCCAAAAGATAAATATTGCAAAAATTGTACAGGCAGGTAATAATAATAATAAACTCAGTTTTTCTTTAATTTTTTTCATCTTTTCTCCTAATTTATAATTTATAAAAATTTACTTGATATAATTTTATTATTTACGTGTTAATTTAAAATTAAAAAAAAGTTAAAGATTTGTAAAAATATTTTTTACATTTCTTTAACTTTAAAATTTTTTATATCTAAACTATTTTCTTTCCGTGATACTCTTTAGCAGGAATAAGATTAGATATCTCATTTAAATTATCCTTAGTAACTTTTCCAGCTACTATGATGATTGTATCCTCTCCAGCTTCTTTTATCATCTCTCTCAAGATATTTTTCCCTTCTAATGCTGTTTCCTTTGTCCCAGAAGTAAGTATTCTATTCACTCCTAAATTTGCTAATTTTTTTACTTCTGTCACAGGATTTTCTAACTCATCTATTGCTTTATGAAAAGTTATAGACATTGGTTTAGCTAAATCTATCATATCTTTGATAGCATCATAATTGATAGTATTATCTCTATTTAGTGCTCCTAT
>ENA-UEPQ01000046-UEPQ01000046.1-human-gut-metagenome-genome-assembly--contig:-NODE-46-length-53211-cov-9.387887_pt1 | contig 53211 bp, 48 predicted proteins | sample MGYA00242903_ERZ507922 | MGnify/ENA primary metagenome ERZ507922 (study PRJEB26167, sample SAMN06115483) | human gut metagenome | host: Homo sapiens | place: China:Sichuan | collected 2014-10-16... | reverse complement strand
GTAGGAGAGCAGCACCGACAGTACGATCAACAACAGAAACAGCAGGGATTCATCCACCGTCCTGAGCTGCTCCCGCAGGACTGTCTCTTCCATTTTTCCACCTCCCTGCCCTATTTTATGGGGATGGGGCAGGTTTTGTGTGTTTCCTCCGCCTCGCCTGACCTTTTAAAATAGATTTATTCTGATACTTTTAACAAGGTCAGACGGAGCGTACAATGGGGACAGACAAAAAAAGGAGGGAGCCCCTGTGCGCGAATCGAAAAAACTCCGGCTGCTCTGCCTGGCCGCCCTGTTCGCCGGAGCCATTGCGGTCACCACCGCCTATCTGCTCCATATCCCCATCCCCACCGGCGGCTACATCCACCTGGGAGACGCGCTGATCTACCTGGCGGCCTGTCTGCTGCCCGCCCCCTACGCCGTGGGCGCCGCCATGGTGGGGGCCGGGCTGGCGGATCTGCTCACCGCCCCTCTGTGGGTGGTCCCCACGCTGCTCATCAAGGCCCTGGTGGCCCTCCTGTTTACCAGCCGGGCCCCGCGGCTCCTCTGCCCCCGGAACGGGGCGGCCCTTCTGCTGGCCTGCCTGCTCTCCCCGGCGGCCTACGGCCTGGCCGCCTGCCTGCTGCTGGGCGGCGTCAACGCCTTCTGGCCCCAGTTCCTGGGTACGCTGGTACAGGCGGTGGGCAGCGGGGCGGTCTTTGCCGTCTTGGCGCTGGCCCTGGACCGGGCGGGCGGTAAAGCCAGGCTCGCTCCCCACAGCCAGGGCTGACTTTTCCACCCGTTTAGTCCCCCGTGTGGAAAACTTCCCCTTGCCCAATGCCCTTGAGCGGTGCTATCCTATTCTCACACGAGGAGGGATTGTTATAAAGCGCGTGAAAATTACCGTTCTGAAAACCACCCTGGACCGGGCGCTGGCAGAGGAATACGGCGCCGAGGGGCTGACGGCCTGTCCCATGCTGCGGGAGGGGCAGGTCTTTTACGCCGACTACGCCAAGCCGGAGGGCTTCTGTGACGAGGCATGGAAGGCGGTCTATCAGTACGCCTTTGCCCTGGCCCACGGCGCGGGGGAGGGGCTGTTCTACTACGGAGACTGGATTCGCAAGCCCGGCGTGGCCATTTGTAGTTGCAACGACGGCCTGCGGCCCGTTATCTTCAAGCTGGAGGCCACGGACGAGGAGGCCGTCCCCAGCTACACCCCCGTGCGGTAACCGGCGCATCAAAAACCGCCCCCCGGCGCAGGCCGGGGGGCGGTTTTTGATTTTATCAGAACTTGGTGCCGCCGAACTCGTGGAAGGTGAGGTTCTTGTTCCGCTCCTCGGTCCAGCCGATGGCCCACTGGGAACCGAACAGCAGGAGCTGGTTGCCCTTGTAGTCCTCCACCAGCTTCACGTCGGTGCCCAGGATGAGATCCTCCTCCTTGACCGGCTCGCCGTCGTCGGTCTCGATCCACCGCAGGTATTCGTAGAGCAGGCCCTCCATGTAGAGCTCCACGTTGTACTCGTTCTTGAGGCGGTACTCCAGCACGTCGAACTGGAGGGTGCCCACCACGCCCACGATGACCTCCTCCATGCCGGTGTAGGGGGTCTTGAAGATCTGAATAGCGCCCTCCTGGGCGATCTGCTCCATTCCCTTCAAAAACTGCTTGCGCTTCATGGTATCCAGGGAGCGCACCCGCTTGAAGTGCTCGGGTGCGAAGGTGGGGATGGGGTCGAAGCGGAATTTTTTGCCCGGGGCGCACAGGGTGTCGCCGATGGAGAAGATGCCCGGGTCAAACACGCCGATGATGTCGCCGGCGTAGGCCTCCTCGATGATCTCCCGCTCGGCCGCCATGAGCTGCTGGGGCCGGGACAGGCGGAGCTTCTTGCCGCCCTGGACGTGGTACACCTCCTTATCCGCGTCAAAGCGGCCGGAGACGATGCGCATAAAGGCGATGCGGTCCCGGTGGGCCTTGTTCATGTTGGCCTGGATCTTGAACACAAAGGCGGAGAAGTCGTCGTCCAGGGAGTCCACCACCAGCTCGCCCGCCCGCCGGGGCAGGGGGGCGGTGGTCATCTGGAGGAAGTGCTCCAGGAAGGGCTCCACGCCGAAGTTGGTGAGGGCGGAGCCGAAGAACACCGGGGAGAGCTTGCCGTGGCGCACCCGGTCCAGATCAAACTCGGCGGCCGCGCCATCCAGCAGCTCAATCTCGTCGGTGAGCTGCCGGTGGAGCCGCTCGCTGATCAGGCCGTCCAGGTTGGGGTCACCCAGCTCCACCTCGGTGGCGGTGGCCGCCTTGGCCCCGCCGTTGGAGGTGAAGTGGATAATCTTGCGGCTGCCCCGGTCATATACGCCCTGGAAGTCCTTGCCGCAGCCGATGGGCCAGTTCACCGGGTAGGTCTCGATGCCCAGCTCCTTCTCCAGCTCCTCCAGCAGCTCGAAGGAGTCCCGGGCCTCCCGGTCCATCTTGTTGATGAAGGTAAAGATGGGGATGTCCCGCATGGCGCACACCTTGAACAGCTTGCGGGTCTGGGCCTCCACGCCCTTGGCCGCGTCAATGACCATCACCGCGCTGTCGGCGGCCATGAGGGTGCGGTAGGTGTCCTCCGAGAAGTCCTGGTGGCCGGGGGTGTCCAGGATGTTGATGCAGTAGCCCTCGTACTGGAACTGCATGACGGAGGAGGTGACCGAGATGCCGCGCTGCTTCTCAATCTCCATCCAGTCGGAGGTGGCGGCCCGGGTGTTCTTTTTGCCCTTGACCTGCCCGGCCTGGGCAATGGCCCCGCCGTAGAGCAGGAATTTCTCGGTCAGGGTGGTCTTGCCGGCGTCCGGGTGGCTGATGATGGCAAAGGTACGCCGGCGATTGATTTCTTTCTCGTATTGTGACAAGGTAATGTCCTCCTTGATAGAGTTGGTGCATGGGTGCCGGGCGGATGTGGGCATCCGCCCCTACGGCGGGAACAAGCCCGCATTTGGACGTTGTAGGGGGCGATGCCTACATCGCCCCGCCTTACGGCGGAGTGAGGCGGCGGATCGCATCAGGAAGATCCCCAAAGGTAGCCACCGAGGGCACAGGGCGGTCAATGCGCCCGAAGCCGTAGGCGGCATGGAGGAAGGGGACGCCCGCCTTGGAGGCAGCGTCATAGTCCCCCTGGGTGTCCCCGATGTAGAGGGGCCGCCTCAGGCCGTTCCGCTCCGCCACCAGGGCGATGTTGTCCGCCTTGGGCAGCCCCGTGCGGCCGGGGTTTTCGTAGTCCGTAAAATAGCGCCCCAGTCCATGGGCCTGGAAAAAGGCCTCAATATACCCGTCCTGGCAGTTGCTGACGAGAAAGAGGGGACAGCGGGCGGAGAGCGCCGCCAGGGTCTGCTCCACCTCGGGGTAGAGGACGCCCCCGTGGGCGGCCACATAGGCGTTTTCCTCCGACAGCACCTCCTCCAGAATGGGCTTCATCCGCTCCTGGTCCAGCTCCGGCACCAGGCGGTGGAGGATATCGGGCAGCAGCATCCCCATACACGGCAGCAGCCGCGCCCGGGTCACGGTGCCGGCATACTCCGGCGCAAGCCGCTCCAGGGCCCGGTTCCAGGAGATGCAGATGGCATCCACCGAATCCCACAAGGTCCCGTCCAGATCAAACAGAAGTCCGTCAAACACGTCCATACCCCCGGTTCCGTCTCACAAAAACGACCACATCCGAAGGGATGCAGCCGATACCAATACCTTGATACTATATCATACCCAAGCCGCCCTTTTCAAGCCTCCCTGTCCCATATTTTGCACAAAAAGCCGGGGCCGCTGGGCGGCCCCGGCTTGGGAGCTGGGTTACAGGGTGAGGGCGCGGTGGAGAATGACGGCCATCTCCGCCCGGTTCAGGGTTCCGGTGGGGTTGAGCTTGCCCTGCTCGTTGCCCTGGATCACGCCGGCCTGGGCCATGGCGGCCATGGCCGTGCGGGCGTAGTCCGCCACGGAGGCCCCATCCGGGAAGCGGCTCAGGTAGCTGTCATAGGCGTTGGGCACAGACCGGTTGACGGCCTGCATGGCCCGCAGGAGGAACACCATGGCGTCCTGCCGGGTGACGGGGTCGTTGGGGCGGAAGCTCCCGTCCGCCTCGGCGGTGGCGATGCCCAAAGCCTTGGCATGGGCCAGGGCCTCGGCGTAGTAGCTGCCGGCGGCCACGTCAGTAAAGTTGCCTGCGGCGGCGGTGCTGCTGAAGCCAAAGGTGCGGTAGAGCATCAGGATATAGTCGCCGCGGGTGAGGGTGGAGGCGGGGCTGAAGGTGGCGCCGTCGCCCGTACCGGTGGTAATGCCGTAGGCGGCCAGGAATTCCACGGAAGCTCCCGCCCAACTGTTATAGCTGCCCATGTCGCTGAAGCGGGAGGAGGCGGAGGGCGTGACCATCACCTGAACGGTGCCGGTATACTCGATGCCGTCGGCATCGGTACCCACATAGGGGATGGTTACAACGCCGCTGTAACCCGCCTTGGGCAGGAAGGTGACCTCGCCCAGCAGGTAGACGCCGCCCACGGAGTAGTCCACGGTGGAAACCACCTCGCCGCGGTACTGGGTGGGAGTGTGGAAGTTGTAGTAGAGCTGCCCGCCGGTGGTGTCGGGGGCGGGGAACCGGACGGAGGTCAGGGCCTTGCCGCCCCGGGCCGCGCAGGCGGCGGTAAAGTCGGCGGCGTTGAAGTCCACGGCCAGGCCGGTGGAGGTGTAGGTGATGATGGTGGGCTCACTCAGCGTCACATAGGTCAGCTTGACCCCGCCGTAGAAGGACTTGCCGTTGGTGGCCTCCCCCTCAAAGGGGATGCGCACGGAGCTGCCAGTGCCGCTGCCGGGGACAAAGGAAACCTGGTCCAGCCGGGGAGAGGAGGCGCGGTAATAACGGCCGGAGCCCACCTCAGACTCGCCGGACTCGCCGTGCTGGTAGTACAGATAGCCGCCGCGGCCGGAGTCGTAATCAAAGATCACATAGTTCAGATTGGCGCCGGTCTCCTTCACGCAGGCCTCGTTGAACGCGTCCGTCTGGAAGTTGACGGTGGAACCGTTGCCGGCCTGGAGCTCCACGGTAATGTCGGCGCCGCCGGCATCGCCCACCCGAATGACCAGCTCGCCGGCGAACTTGTCGCCGTCGTCCGCCCTGCCCTCAAAGGGGATGGTGACCGCCCCTTCAAAATTGCGCTTGGGTACGAAGGTCAGGTCGTCGATCTCGTCGTGGCGGATTTCCTCGTCCTCGTCAATCTCCTCCTGATCCCGCTTGTCATAGTCCCGGTAGAGGGTGCCCTCCCGGGAGGAGGGCAGATCGGTGAACCAGACCCGTCCCACCTCGGTACCGCTGGTCTCGTCGTAGACGAACTCGTCGAAGTCGTCATAGTCGAAGTCCACCGTGTCGTTGACGTCCACATCGTACGTCACGTCGCCCCTGGCGGCGCTGCTGCTCCGGCCGCCGCCCACCTCGATGACCAGGTCGCCGTAGAACTTATCCCGGGCGTCCGATCGGCCCTCGAAGGACAGGGTAACCGTCCCCTCATAATTCCGCTTGGGCACAAAGGTCAGGTCGTCGATCTCGTCCCGGTCGAACTCCTCGTCCTTCTCTACTTCGCGTTCACTGGAGTAGCCATAGTCGTAGTAGAGGGTGCCCTTGCTGGAGGAGGGCAGGTCGGTGAAGAAGATGTAATCGACCTCGGTGCCGTCCGACTCGTCGTAGGCATAGTCGTCAAAATCGTCCACGTCCAGATCCACGGCGTCGTTGACATCCACCTCATAGGTCACTTCGCCGTCAGAGGATGAACGCCCTGTGCCATTGACCTCAATATAAAGTGTACCAGAAAAATTCTCACCCTGGTCGGACTCACCGCTAAAACCGATCGTTACGGAACCATCGTAGTCCTCATCTGGCACAAAGGCGAGATCATCTAGGTCTCTGCGGGTAAAGCTCTCTCGCTTTTCGACCTCATATTCGTCTCGGCCGTCATAGTCAAAATATAGCACACCCTTACTGGACGAGGGTAAGCTTGTAAACCAGAGCTCATCCACCTCGGTACCCTGTGACGTTTCGTCATACACAAATTTATCGAAGTCCTCCTTTTCCAAGTAGAGAACCTCATCCGCATCCACCTCGTATTCTACATTTCGGCTCGCCGCCATGGCCCCGGGTACCAGGCTCGTTAAAAGGGCCAGACTCATACCCGCGGACAGCAGCCGGGCAAGCCCTCTATGGGTTCGCTTCATGTTCATTCTCTCCTTCCAATGCAGGTTTTTTCTTGGTTATATATTCCATTATCCAACATTACAGACGAAATGTCCAGAGCAAGGTTCCCGGTTTTCATTAAAAAAATCTTAAAGTTTGATCAGAACAGCCGGGAGGGAGCCCGCAGGCTCCACTCCCGGCTGCCGCCGTATATGAAATTGCGCTTATGTCTGCCTTACTCGGCGGGGCGGACCAGCACCTCGTCGGTCTCACCCAGCAGGATGGACTTCTCGCTGGGGCGCAGTTCGCCGGTGTTCTCGTCGCGGCCCTGGAGGACAAAGCGGGCGTCAGGATCGCCGATGGACTGGGCGGCCTCGTTGGAGCCCTGCCAGATGGGGTCGCTGCCGGGCTTGCGGTAACGGTTGAAGATGACGCCCAGCTCGGTGTCGCCGCTCTCCATCCAGTCGGTCATCATGTTCCAGTCGCCGGAGCTGTCGCCGAAGACCATCAGGGGGCCGGCGTTGTCATACTGGGGCGCGATGAAGTTGGTGATAATGGTGCTCTTGCCCTCACCCTGGGTCTGGGCGTACTTGCCCTCGCCGCCCCAGTCGTAGTTATACTCGTTGATGTAGCGGCCGTCCTCGCCCAGCTTGTTGCGCATGGCGTAGACGTGGTCCTCGGGCAGGTTGTAGCCCATGGTCTCATTGGCGGCCAGCACGGTGTCGATGGGGGAGGCGGAGACGATATACACTTCGATGCCGTTGGCCTGGAGGGTGGCATACAGGTCCTTCAGCTCGTCGGTGAAGGTCAGGCCGGTGATAAAGTCAATCGAGACAATGCCGGTCTTGCCGGGCAGCTCCACGGGAGAGGTCCAGGTTTCCTCGGCATAGCGGCCGTAGTCTGCCCAATACTGGTGGGAGGCGGCAGCCAGCTCCTGCACCTCGTCGGGGGTCATGCCGGTGAACAGATAGCCAACCCAGGGGTAAGAGACGGCGTGATCAAAGTAGTCGCCCAGGTTGCCGTACATGAAGCGCAGCTTGGCGGCGAAGTCCTGGTACTGGTTGGACGCGTGGATGTAGTTGAGGTCCTTGTCCCCCTCAAAGCCCTCGTAGTTGGCATAGATCCACTCGTAATCGCTGGTGATGTCGGCCACCAGGGTGGCGGGGGTGATGTTCTTGCCGTCCAGGCTGGTGCCCATGGACTTGTTCAGGTCGGGAATGCCGGTCTCCAGAACGGCCTCCATGTCGGCGGGGTCGATCTTGAATTGCAGGTTCTCAATCTGGTAGATGAGCAGGGCCTCCTGAATGTCGAAGATCACGGAGGTGTTGTCAAAGTCAAAGACCACGTACTTGCCCTGGTTGGCGTTCTCGTCAATCACGGCCTGGATGCGGGCGCGGGTAGCGGGGGCCCAGTTGCCGGTGATGAGCTGGGTGGCGTCGGGCTTGTAGTGGGAGCCGGTGTCGATGGCCGCAGTGTCGGTGGCCTTATCCCAGGTCAGGCCCACGTCCAGTGCGCTGGCGAAATCGCGTAGCTTGTAATAGTTGTTGCCGTTGTCAATATTGTATCCCTCGACAGCGGCCGCCTTACCGTCCACCGTGACCTTGGTGGAGGCGGGCACCAGAGAACTGGCTGCCAGCGCCGCGGGAATGCTCAGGCCCATGGTGAGGGCGAGCCCCAGAGCGATCAGTTTGGATGGCTTATGGGATTTCATTTCATGTTTCCTCCTCTTTTTCTTTCCTTGCGACCAGGAGTCCTCCGGCGCGGAGTCTCCAGTGGTCAGAGCCCCGACCCCGCAAGGTGTTTTGCATGATACCATGAGCATCTTCCAATTGCAACCATGCTCACATTATTCTGCCTTTTGCCCGATTTCAGCCACTCCATTTTGTTTAGATTGTATATATTTATTCCCCTATTTGTCACTATTTTTAGTGAGCATGCTCTACAAATGCGGTAAACTCCAATTATTTACCTCCCTTTTACAGCGCCATGGTGGCAGTTGGGCTCTGATCCGGCCTACACTGGACAGGAACCGTACCTCCCGCCCCGCAGAAAGGAGAACCCCCATGCTTCCCTGTCAGAGCCAATGTCCCTCCTACCACAGCGGCTGCCACAAGAGCTGCGCCTGCTGGAAGGCCTTTCAGGAGCGCCAGCGCCTCCAGCGCCAGGCAAAAAAGAAGTATCTCAAGTTCTACGGCGCGCTGTGCGCCCAATCCCTCCGCCAGCTCACTGCCGGACAGTCCCGCCGTCCGGCGTGGTGACTGCATGCCCGCGCGCTCCTGTCACGGCGGCGGCAAAGGCCCCTCTCCGCCGGACGGCGGGGAGGGGCCTTCTCTGCCTTGCTTTACTTGCGGCGCTTGCCGGTGTAGATGCACATGAGCATACAGAACACGGCGCCCCAAGCCCAGAATCTATGCTGTTTCATTGCCAGGCTCCTTTCCCTGGGCCCCGCGCCCGCCGGGCGCGGGCAGATAGGGCCGCATGCTGGCGGCGCTGATGGCCATGGTAGAGGCATTGTGCAGCAGGGCCGTGGTGGTCGGCGGCAGTATGCCGAAAATCCCCAGCGCCAGCAGGCTGGTGTTGATGGTCAAAATCGACCTGTAGTTGCGGTTAATGCGCTCCAGCATCCGCTGGGAGAGGCGGCGCAGGGCGGCCAGCTCCCGCAGATCGGAGGAGAGGAGGGTAATATCCGCCACCTCCCGGGCCAGGTCGGAGGCATCCCTCATGGCCACGGATACATCCGCGGCGGCCAGGGCGGGGGAGTCGTTGACCCCGTCGCCCACCATGATGAGCCTGCTGCCGCCCTCCTTGTAGCCCTCGATCAGGGAGGCCTTGTCGGCTGGGAGCACCTGGGCGCGGAACGTGTCGATGCCCAGCCGCTTACACACCGCCCGGGCGGCGGTCTCCTGGTCGCCGGTGAGCATGATCACCCGGCGCACCCCCAGCGCCCGCAGGGCGGCGATGGCCTCAGCGGCCTCGGGGCGGGGCGGATCGCTGATCAACAGCACGCCGGCCAGCCTGCCGCCGATGGCCAGATAGAGCACCGAACGGCCGCGGGCGGCCGCGGCGATCCGCCCGGCCTGTTCGTCGGTACAGGCAACGCCCTCGTCCTCGAAGATGAAGTGGCGGCTGCCGATGAGGGCCCGCTCCCCCTCCAGGGTGGTGGCCACGCCGTGGGCCACCACATACTCCACCTCGGCGTGGCGCTCCTCGTGGTTGAGGCCCCGCTCCTCGGCGGCGCGGGTGACGGCCCGGGCCATGCTGTGGGGGAAGTGCTCCTCGATGCAGGCCGCGCACCGCAGCAGCTCGTCCTCCCCCCGGCCGGTGAAGTCCAGAACCTCCTCCACCCGGGGGCAGGCGGCGGTGAGGGTGCCGGTTTTGTCGAATACGATGGTATCCGCCTCGGCAAAGGCCTCCAGGTATTTGCCGCCCTTGACCATAATACGGCGGGCGGAGGCCTCCCGCATGGCGGAGATGATGGAGATGGGGGTGGACAGCTTGATGGCGCAGGAGTAGTCCACCATCAGTACGGACAGGGCCCGGGTCACATTCCGGGTCAGCAGGCCCACCGCCAGGGCCCCGGCAAAGCTGAAGGGCACGATGGCGTCGGCCAGCCGCTCGGCCCGGCTCTGGGCTCCGGCCTTCAGCGCCTCGGAATTCTCAATGAGGCCCACGATCTGCTGAATCCGGCTCTCGCCGGCCAGGGCCGCGGCCTGGATGACCAGACTGCCCTCCTCCAGCACGGTGCCGGCGTAGACGGTGGAGCCCTGGCGCTTGTGGACGGGGAGGGGCTCGCCGGTCATGGACGCCTCATTCACCATGGCGTCGCCGTCTGTGACAGTGCCGTCCACCGGGATCAGGGCGCCGGAGCGCACCCGGATACGCTCCCCCAGAGCCAGGCGGCCCATGGGGATGGATTCCTCGGAGCCGTCCTCCGCCACCCGCCACACGGTGTCCACGTGGATGGCCAAGCTCTGGGTCAGGGTGGTCTGGGTGCGCTTGCGGGTGTAGTCCTCCAGTAGGGCGGACAGGCCCAGCAGGAACATGACCGAGCCGGCGGTGGACCACTCCCGCCGGGCGATGGCTCCGGCGATGGAGGCCGCATCCAGCACGGCCACGTCCAGCCGCCCCCCGCCCAGGCTTCTCAGGCCCTCCCGCCAGTAGCCCGCCGCGTTCCACAGAGTCACGGCGCAGCGGACAGGGAAGGGAAGAAACCACTTTTTCAGGAAATGGCGGGCGGCCATGGAAAGGAGCCGGCCCAGAAACTGGCTGTCCACCTGGCGGAGCTGGTCATCGTCGGCGGCGGTCCCCACTGGCAGGGCGTCCCGCCGGAGCCCCCGGAGTACTGCCAGGGCCTCCGCCCGGCCCTCCCCCTCGTAGCACACCAGCACGCTGCCATTGAGCGCACAGGTGACGGCCTCCCGCACGCCCGGACGGCCCAGGAGCAGGGCGGCAATGCCGTAGCCCTGCTCCTGGGTAAACGCATCCGGGCCGAAGCGCACCCGAAGGCGGCCGGGCTCGTCGTATGCGATGCGATATCTCATGGCTGCGTTACGCCTCTTCGGCGGTCTCCTGGGCCGCCTTCTGCTTGGCCTCCGCACACAGATCCTGAGCGTCCTCCTTCATGTTCTGGAGGGTCACCCTGGCGTCCTGCTGGAGCTTCATGCCCTTGGCCATGCCGGCCACGCAGAGCTCACGGGTCTTGGGGGACTTGGCAACCTTGGCTCCCACCAGGGCGGCGGCCACGCCGCCGGCAAAGCAGAGGACCTTCGGATTCTGATACCACTTCATGATTGGAAAACTTCCTTTCTCTGTCTGTCTGGAACATGGATGGGCTCAAAACAGTGGCGGGGCAGCTCGGAGACTGCCGCGCAGGCGGCCTTCCACGCCTCCTCATAGGACAGCTCCATCCGGTTTTGCAGCGTCTCGGCCAGTTTGTCCGTCTGGCTGGCCAGCACCCGGGCCCACCGGCAGCCGTCGTCGGTCAGGTGTACCTTGCCGTACCGCTCCTTGGTCACCAGGCGCTTGTCTGTCAGAATGGACATCATGCTGGTGACGGAGGCGCGGGACACGTCCAGGGTCTGGGCGATATCCTTGGAGGACACCTCCAGCCGGGCCTGCGAGAGGTGGTAGATGGTCAAAAGATAGCGTACGTTGGTATTGGTCAGCTCCATGTATGACTCCTTAACTAAGGGGCGCCAGCCGCGCCCCGGCGTGTCGGCGGTTGCTTCTCAGGGTGGCACAGCCCGGACGAGGCGCAGTGGCCGCACCCTCCGCCGCAGGAGCCCCCGCAGGAGCAGGAGCTCTTGCCATGGCGGCGGTTGTAAATGCCCTTTCCCACAATGGCCACAAACACGGCCAAAATGATCAGGCCAATGATAATTGTTGGTGCATTCATAGGCGCTCCTTACTTGGCCGCGGCGGCGACGGCGGAAATGGAAAGGGTGTTCTCGTCGTACTTGTTTCTGCGGACAAGGAGGTAGACCAAGCCAACGAGGGCGGCGGCGGCGGCGATGGTGCCGATGCCGAAGGAGACCTCGCCGGTGATAAGCCCGCCGAGCTGGTAGACGATGAGGGAGACCACATAGGCAAAGCCGCACATATAGCCGATGGCGCCCAGGGTCCACCTGGCGTTGTTCATTTCCCGCTTGATGGCGCCCATAGCCGCAAAGCAGGGGGCGCACAGCAGGTTGAAGATCATAAAGCTGTAAGCGCTCAGGGCGGTGAAGTGGGTGCCCACGGCGGCCAGCAGGCCGGGGTCCTCCTCCGTCAGATCGGCGCCCAGACCGAAGAGCACGCCGAAGGTGGACACCACGTTCTCCTTGGCGATGAGGCCGGTAACGGTGGCCACGGTGGCCTGCCAGGTGCCGAAGCCCAGGGGTGCAAAGAGAAAGGCCACCGCGCCGCCGATGGAGGCCAGCAGGGAGGTGTTGTTGTCCTCCACCATGCCGAAGCCCGCCTCGGTAAAGCCGAAGCCCTGGAGGAACCAGAGGATGATGGAGGAGGCCAGGATGATGGTGCCGGCCCGCTTGATGAAGGACCAGCCGCGCTCCCAAGTGGCCCGCAGGACGTTGCCCACAGAGGGCACGTGGTAGGCGGGCAGCTCCATAACGAAGGGGGCGGGGTCGCCTGCAAACGCCTTGGTCTTTTTCAGGATGATGCCGGAAAAGATGATGGCCGCCACGCCGATGAAGTAGGCGGACACCGCCACCAGGCCGCTGCCGCCGAACAGGGCGCCGGCGAACAGGCCGATGATGGGCATCTTGGCCCCGCAGGGCACGAAGCAGGTGGTCATGACCGTCATCCGGCGGTCGCGCTCGTTCTCAATGGTACGGGAGGCCATGACGCCGGGCACGCCGCAGCCGGAGCCGATGAGCATGGGGATAAAGCTCTTGCCGCTCAGGCCGAACTTGCGGAAGATACGGTCCATGATGAACGCCACGCGGGCCATGTAGCCCACATCCTCCAGGATGGACAGCATCAGGAACAGCACCAGCATCTGGGGCACGAAGCCCAGCACCGCGCCCACGCCGGCAATGATGCCGTCCACAATCAGCCCCTGCAGCCAGGGGGCGGTGCCGATGCCCTCCAGCCAGCCGCTTACCGCCGGCGGCACAATCTCGCCGAACAGCACGTCGTTGGTCCAACCGGTCACCCAGTCGCCCACCGTGCCGATGGCCACATAGTACACCGCAAACATGACCACCGCGAAAATCGGCAGGGCCAGAATCCGGTTGGTCACAATCCGGTCAATCTTGTCAGAGGTGGTCAGGCTGTGGGCCGCCGCCTTCTTCTTCACGGCCTTGTTCACAACCCCGTTGATGTACGCGTACCGCTGGTTGGTGATGATGCTCTCCGCGTCGTCGTCCAGCTCCTTCTCGCAGTCGGCGATGTGGGCCTCCAGGTGGGCCTTCAGCTCACCCGTCAGCTTCAACTGGGCCATCACCTTGTCGTCCCGCTCAAACACCTTGATGGCGTACCAACGCAGGTAGCGGTCGTCCACCAGCCCCGCGATGGACTCCTCGATGTGGGCGATGGCGTGCTCCACGCTGCCCGTGAACACGTGGGGCAGCTCACCCGCCCGGTGGGACTTGGCCAGCGCCACGGCCTTCTCCGCCGCAGCCATGCCGCCCTCGCCCTTCAGCGCGCTCATGCTCACCACCTCGCACCCCAGGGCCTCCCCCAGCCTGCCGAGGTCGATCTTGTCCCCGTTCTTCCGCACCAGGTCGATCATGTTGACCGCAACCACCACCGGAATCCCCAGCTCGATGAGCTGCGTCGTCAGGTACAGGTTGCGCTCGATGTTCGTACCGTCCACGATGTTCAGAATTGCGTCCGGCTTCTCACCCACCAGGTAGCTCCGCGCCACCACTTCCTCCAGCGTGTACGGAGACAGCGAGTAGATGCCGGGCAGGTCCTGAATGACCACCTCCTTGTGGCCCTTCAGCTTGCCTTCCTTTTTCTCCACTGTTACGCCGGGCCAGTTGCCCACGTACTGGTTTGAACCGGTCAGGGCGTTAAACAGCGTCGTCTTGCCGCAGTTCGGGTTCCCCGCCAGCGCGATCTTGAGCTCCATAACCTCTCAGTCCCTTCCTTTTCCGCGAGTTTGATATAACTAATTCACAGATGCAGTACCGCCCCGCTGTGCCGCCTTTGGCGGCGCGGCCGTATCCGGGGAAGCGCTCCCCCTAGGCGATTTCGATCATCTCCGCATCGGCCTTGCGCACGCTCAGCTCATAGCCGCGCACGTTCAGCTCCATGGGGTCGCCCAGAGGGGCGACCTTGCGCACGTGCAGCGCCACGCCCTTGGTGATCCCCATGTCCATGATCCGGCGCTTGACCGCCCCCTCACCGTGGAGCTTGACCACCGTGACAGTGTCTCCTACCTTTGCATCCCGCAGTGTCTTCATGTTCTGTCTCCTCTCCTCAGATCATAACCCGGTTGGCCATAGTCCTGTCCAGAGCAATGCGGCTGTCCTTGACCTGCACAATCAAGTTGCCGCCCAGCTCGCTGACCACCGTAACCGTTCCGTCCACCACAAATCCAAGCTCGGCCAGGTGCTGGCGGATCTCATCCTTCCCGGTAATCTTCCGAATGGTCACCGTCTCGCCCTGCTTTGCCAGCGTCAGAGGCATCATCGTGGCTTCTCTCCCTTACAGGTTAACTTCTGCTAACCAATTTTCTTTTATCAGGCGGTTAGCTAATGCTAACCGCCTAGAACAAATTGAGTTTACACCCGCTAACTCAATTTGTCAATAGTCTTCTGCATATTTTTCCCTCTGCACAAAATTGCCCCGGTGCGCAGAGCCGCACCGGGGCAATTTTTCGGTTCTATCCCGCGAAAAAGCGCAGCACCACCGCCGCCAGCAGCACAACCACCGCGCCAGTGGCCGCCAGATCCACGGTCAGCGCCAGCGTGCGCCGCCGCCGGACCGGCCGGGGCCGGCCGGGCGCCTCCTCCCGCGGGGCATACTCCTCCGGGTGGGCGGCCTGCCGGTAGGCGGTGAAATCCACCACCTTCCCGCCCGCAGGCGTCACCGGGCGGCGGGGCCGGGGGACAAAGGCATAGCAGACCGTCTCCTGCCCGCCGCTGGCCCTGCGGCCCGCGGCTTCTCCGCAGACAGTGAGTCGTTTGGCATCCAGACTGTAATAGATGGTCTCCATGTCGTTCCCTCCTGCATCGGTTTTCCAGTTGACAAACCGATTTTACTCCATGCTCTGTCCCATAGACCGGACCGGGCCGGCCCGGTCCCGCGCTCTGTCTGTATAGACGGGCTGGGTCGAAAAAAAGACCCAATGGGTTAAATAGAACTTTCGTTCGATTTAAGTATACAACATTTGTTCGATTTTTGCAAGCCCCATTTATGTACGGCAGCACAAAAAACGGGACAGCCCGCCAGGGCCGTCCCGTTTTTGGGAGGTTATACTATACAGATACCGATTTCTGCGCAAGATATAACTGTGCGTATTCTCCGCCCTTGGCCATAAGCTCCTCATGGGTCCCCTCCTCCTGAATGCCGTTGCCGTCAATGACGAGAATACGGCTGGCAGAGCGGATGGTGGACAGGCGGTGGGCGATGATGAGGGTGGTGCGGCCCTTTGCCAGCTCGTCAAAGGCGGACTGGATGCGGGCCTCAGTGACCGAGTCCAGGGCGGAGGTGGCCTCATCCAGAATAAGGACGGGCGGATCTTTCAGGAAAATGCGGGCAATGGACACCCGCTGCTTCTGGCCGCCGGAGAGCATGGCGCCCCGCTCGCCCACCTGGGTCTGGAAGCCGTCGGGCATGTCCAGGATGTCGTCGTAGATCTCCGCCCGCTTGGCGGCCTCCACGATCTCGGCCTCGGTGGCGTCAGGCCGGCCGTAGCGGATGTTGTCGTAGATGGTGCCGGCAAAGAGAAAGACATCCTGCTGGACGATCCCGATATTGGCCCGCAGGGAGTGCTGGGTGAGGGTGCGCACGTCCTTTCCGTCCACCAGCACCCGGCCCTCGGTGACATCGTAGAACCGGGGGATGAGCTGGCACAGGGTGGACTTGCCGCCGCCGGAGGGGCCCACCACCGCCACAGTCTCGCCGGGCCGGACGTGGAGGGTGACGTGCTCCAGCACCGGCGGATCGGAGGGCTCATACCGGAAGGTCACGTCCTCCACCCGGATGTCCCCCTTCACGTCGGTGAGCTCCTGGGCGTCCGGCTCGTCCTGGATGTCGGGCTCCACCCGCATCAGGGCCACAAACCGCTTGAAGCCCGCCATGCCCTGCATAAACTGCTCCACGAAGGCGGAGAGCTTGCGGATGGGGGTGATGAAGGTGGAGATGTAGAGGAAGAAGGTGGTCAAGTCGATGAGATCCATCCGCCCCCGCATGAGCAGGAATCCGCCGAAGGCGATGACAACCACGGACAGGATGCCCATGAAGAACTCCATACCCGACTGATAGAAGGCCATGGCCCGGTAGTAGCCCCGCTTGGCCCCCCGGAACTGGTCGTTGGCCTGGTCGAATTTGGCGCTCTCCGCCGCCTCGTTGGCGAAGGCCTTGGCGGTACGCATGCCGGAGATGGAGGACTCAACCTCCCCGTTAATGCCCGCCAGCTTGGCCTTCACCTCAGTGGAGGCCCGCATCATCCGCTTGCGGCACAGGGTGGTGAACAGGATGAACAGGGGGATTACCGCAAATACGATCAGGGCCAGCTCCCACCGGATGGTGAGCATGACGCAGAAGGCCCCCAGGATGGTGATGGAGGAGATGAACAGATCCTCCGGGCCGTGGTGGGCCAGCTCGGTGATCTCAAACAGGTCGCCGGTGACCCGGCTCATGAGCTGGCCGGTGCGGTTTTTGTCATAGAAGGAAAAGGACAGATCCTGCATGTGGGAGAACAGATCCCGCCGTATGTCGGCCTCCATCCGTACCCCCAGCAGATGCCCCCAGTAGGTGATGATATAGTAAAAGCACCCCTTGAGCACGTAAGCCCCGGCCAGCACCGCCATTACCACGAAAAACGCCGTGAACATCTGTCCGGGCAGCAGCGTCTGCATGGAAAAGCGGGAGACGATGGGGAAGGCCAGGTCCACCAGGCAGATGCACAGGGCACACACCATATCCAGTGCAAACAGCTTCCAGTGGGGCCGGTAATAAGAGGCGAATATCCTCAGATATCCGTCCGTTTTCCACCTCTTTTGCTTCATTTGACGACTCCTCTCTGCAGGTCGATTGTCATATCCGGTCGAGCCGTGCGCCGCGCCGCCGGCATGGCCCTCTTATTTTAATGATATCCCGCCCCAATGTCAACTGAGCTTCCTCCTCCGCCTTGCAAAGAAGGGCTAGGCCGCTTATAATAGAACCACCAGAAATAAGGGGGAAGAACGATGGGTACACCACACAATGAGGCCGCCCAGGGGGCGTTTGCAAAGACCGTACTGATGCCCGGAGACCCACTGCGGGCCAAATTCATCGCGGAGCATTTTCTCGACAGCGCCAAACTGGTCAACAATGTCCGGGGCGTACAGGGCTATACCGGTACCTACCGGGACACGCCTGTGTCCGTCATGGCCTCAGGCATGGGCATGCCCTCCATGGGCATCTACTCTTACGAGCTGTTTCACACCTACGACGTGGACAACATCATCCGCGTGGGCAGCGTGGGCTCGATCTCTCCCCGGCTGAAGCTGCGGGATGTGGTGCTCGGCCAGGCCGCCTGCACCGACTCCAACTACCCCAGGCAGTACGGGCTGGACGGCACCTTCTCTCCCATCGCGGACTTTACGCTGCTGGAGAGCGCCGTGTCGGCGGCCCGCCGCCTGGGCGTGGAGACCGCCGTGGGCAACCTGCTCAGCTCCGATGTCTTTTACCGCCGGACGGAGGATACTCTGGCCTGGGGCCGGCTGGGCGTGCTGGCCGTAGAGATGGAGAGCGCAGCCCTTTACTGCAACGCGGCGGAGGCCGGCAAGCGGGCTCTGGCCGTCTGCACCGTTTCGGACAACCTGCTGACCGGCGAGGCCCTCTCCACCACCGAGCGCCAGACCTCCTTCACCCAGATGATCACCCTCGCCCTGGAGGTGGCCGTGGACATGGCCGCCCGGCGCGCGTGAACGGGCGTGGAAAGAGCCGCCCATCGGGGCGGCTCTTTCCACGCGAAACAATAAGGGAGGACATAACCCCTGTGGGTCATGTCCCCCGCTAATCTGGTGGACGATACAGGACTTGAACCTGTGACCTCCCGCACGTCAAGGCCAGCACCGAACTTTTTCTAATCTATTTTAGTGATTTATAGGCCTATCTGCTCTATTCCACATACTTTCCGCCACTCTTTGAATGCAAGGTTTCCGCCTGTTCCGCCGCCGACTGTGGCTAACTATGTGGTCAAACCAGCCGAGAAGGCAGGCACTTCGATTGTGACCGCGTGAACGGAATAACTGGATCTGCCCAAGTCAGGCCCAATAGAGCAATTATCATTTCATCACGTCATTTGTTCATTATTATAGCGGGCTTATCTCTTTTCGTCAATCAAAATGATGCGGGCAGCGCAAAAACTGCGCCGCTATAAACAAGGAACGGCCGTGTGGACGCTAATTGGAGAAGCCCCGTCGGTACCGGCGGGGCTTCCCCTTGTCTGCGTATGAAAATATATTAGAGCAGAAGATTCTCACTGTAGAGAACGAATTGAATTGTGGAGCATACACAGTCAGTCCATCTGGCAGTTCAGCGCTGGATACGGCCAGATCCGTCACCACCAGCCAGCCTCTCCACTTCGGCCACAGTGACCAAGTTATAGTCGCCCTCAATCGCGTGCTTTAGGGCGGAGGCCGCCACGGCAAACTCTACCGCCTCTTGGGTGGACTTACCATTGAGCAGGGCATAGATCAGCCCGCCGCCGAAGCTGTCACCGCCGCCCACTCGATCCACGATGTGCAGGTCGTACTTCTTGGAGAAGCAGTACTCATCACCGGACACATCATAGAGCATGGCGCTCCAGCCGTTGTCCGAGGCAGAGTGGGACTCCCGCAAAGTAATAGCAACCTTTTCAAAGACGAATTTATCAGCCAGCTGTTTAGCTACGGACTTATAGCCCTCATGATTCAACGTGCCGGCGGTGATATCGGTGCGTTCGGCCTCGATGCCGAATACGTCCTTGGCGTCCTCCTCATTGGAGATACACACGTCCACATACTGGCACAAATCAGTCATGGCCTCTTTGGCCTGCTGGCGGGTCCATAGCTTGCCACGATAGTTCAGGTCACAGGAGATCTTGATCCCTCGGGCCTTGGCGGCCTTACAGGCCTGACGGCAGGTCTCCACCAGATTGGGCCCCAGGGCCGGGGTGATGCCGGTAAAGTGGAACCACTCCGCGCCCTCAAAGATCTTGTCCCAGTCGAAGTCGGAGGGCTGGGACTCCTGGATGGCGGAGTGGGCTCGGTCGTAGATGCAAATGCTACCACGCTGGGATGCGCCCTTCTCGTTGTAGTAGATACCCACCCGATCTCCGCCGCGGACAACCATGGAGGTATCCACACCGTACCGGCGCAGAGAGTTGACCGCCGCCTGGCCGATCGCGTGGGTGGGAAGTCTAGTGACATAGACCGCATCCACTCCGTAGTTGGCCAGGGAGACAGCCACGTTGGCCTCTCCGCCGCCGAAGGTAAACTCCAGGTGGTCGGTCTGGACAAATCGCTCGTAGTGATAGGGTTGTAGGCGAACCATAAGCTCGCCGAAGGTGACGACTCTAGCCATAATCATTTCTCCTGATCAATCTATATTTCTGCCGTTTGGCACTTATTTTTGTGTCAACTGTAGAGCAAAGTCGCCCACCTCACCATCCAGGTAGATGGCCTTAGTTTTGCCTACTCCATCGGTCTTACGGGTGGTCTCATCGAAGGTCACGCCTCGGAGGCCCAGGTGGTAGATGGCCCGTTCCACACTGTTGGTGCCGATGGCGATGTGTCCGTGCTTCCCCGGGTAGGGGTTCTTCATGCACTCCACAACGCTTCCGGCGAAGACGGAGGAGTTGCCCGGCTTGTAGGGCAACTGGAAAAGCGCGCAGAAGATCCTGGCGGTCTTTTCCGCTTCGGCCTCGTTATCACAGTTGATGCCCACGTGCCGCAACTCAAAGCCCAGCATGGTCTGAACCGCCTCCCGGCAGATGCGGGTGATCTCGTCCCACCGCTCGCCCTCGATCAGATCCTTTTTAACCATCCAGGTGCCGCCGCAGGCCACGATTTTATCAAAGCTCAGGTAGTCCATCAGGTTCTTGGTGTTCACGCCTCCGGTTGGCATCCAGCGCAGATTGGTATAGGGGCCGGCCAGGGCCTTCAGCTTGGCCACGCCGCCGTTCTGCTCTGCTGGAAAGAACTTCACCACATCCAGTCCCATGCTCATGGCCTGCTCCATCTCGCCGGGGCTAGCGGTGCCGGGCATCATGAGCACGCCTCTGTCGATGACGTAGCGGGTGACAGCGGGATTGAAGCCCGGGCTGACGATAAACTGCGCCCCCGCAGCGATAGCACGGTCGGCCTGGCCTGTGGTCAGAACGGTACCGGCACCCACCAGCATTTCTGGCACCTCAGTAGCAATGCGGCGGATGGCCTCCTCCCCCGCGGCGGTGCGGAAAGTCACCTCGGCGGCAGGCAGGCCGCCTGCCACCAGCGCCCTGGCCAGGGGAACCGCCTTCTCCGCTTCATCGATAGCGATGACCGGCACAATGCCGATGTGCGAGATCTGTTCAATGATCTGATTCATGATTTATTTCCTCTATCTGTTTGTTTCACCTGTCTTGTCGAATCGGGACGTCTGGGCCATGAACTGCTCCAGCCCGTCCCGGGTGGGGAGGCCCTCGTTATCACTTGCATATGTGATTTGGATGGCGCCAATGGCGCTGCCCCGTTCCACAGCCTGTTCCAACGACAACCCTTCCATCAGAGCACTCTCCACCCCAACTGCAAAGCCGTCCCCGGCCCCTACAGTGTCCACGATCTTTTCCACCCGGTACGCCAGGGTACGGAAGGAACCGGCCCTGGTAAAGGTCTCTGCCCCATTAGCCCCCGTCTTGACGATGACCGCCCGAGCGCCCCGCTCCATGTAGAACCGGCCGATCTCTCCAGGATCCTTGGAGCCGCAGAGGATCTCCCCCTCTCCCACCCCTGGCATGACGTAGTCAGCCAGAGCTGCCAGGGCGTTGACCTCGGCCACCATGGAGTCCCGGCAGGGCCAGAGCTGTGGACGCAGATTGGGGTCGAAAAAGACCGGAACCCCCGCCTTTCTGGCCTTGTCTGCCAGCATGTAGCTGGCCGCCAGCGCTGTGGGGGAGATGGCAGGCAAGATTCCGGTCAGATGCACCGCGTCCCACTCCCGCAGGTCAAGTCCGGTCACATCCGCCGGACTCAGCGCGCTGGCGGCGGAACCGGTGCGGAAGTAGTAAATATCCGGATCACCCTGGCTGGTTCTGCTCTGGAGCATAAACCCGGTGCGCCGTCCCTGATCCACCCGGGTGAGGCCGGTGTCCAGTCCGATCTGTTTCATATAGCGGCAGATTTGCCGACCAAAAGGATCTCTTCCCACCCGGGTGAGATAGCCCACTGTATGACCCAAACGTGTGAGGCCCACGGCCACGTTAAATTCCGCTCCGGCGATGGCGGAGGTAAAGTGCTTGACCTCGTCCAATCCGCCCTCCTCCTGGGCGATGAGCAGGCCCATGGGCTCGCCGACGGTCAGAATGCGCTTGCCCATGGTTATACGCCGGAATAGGCGGCAAAGCCCGCGTCGATGGGCAGAACCACGCCGGTGATGGCGCTAGCCGCCCTGTCGTCGCAGAGAAAGAACACGCCGCCCAGCAGCTCGTTGCTCTCCACAAACCGGCCCATAGGGGTACCGGCCAGGATCTTGGCGGTGCGGGGGGTGGGGGTGCCATCCTCATTGAAGAGGAGCTTCCGGTTCTGGTTAGACACTAGGAAGCCGGGGGCGATCGCGTTGCAGCGGATGCCGGTGCCGGCAAAGTAGGTAGCCAGCCACTGGGTGAAGTTGCTGATGGCCGCCTTGGCGCCGGAATAGGCCGGGATCTTGGTCAGCGGGGTGTATGCGTTCATAGAGGAGATGTTCAGGATACATCCGCTCCCCCGTTTCACCATATCCCTGGCAAAGGCCTGGGTGGGCAGCAGGGTGCCCTGGAAGTTCAGTTTAAATACAAAGTCCACCCCGTTGGTGTCCAGATCAAAGAAGGTCTTCTGACCGGGCTTGGCCTCGTGCTGGTACTCATTGTCCGTGGTCGCCCGGGGATTATTCCCGCCGGCGCCGTTGATAAGGATGTCACAGGGCCCAAGAGTCCTGCATACCTGGGCGTGAACCTCAGCCAGGGCCTCCGGATCTAGTACATCAGCCTTGTAACCCTCGCAGACAAGGCCTTCGGCCCTGCACGTGCCGGAGAGTTTCTTCACCGCCTCCTCGTTCAGATCCAGAGCGGCCACCTTGGCCCCCGCCTGAGCAAAGGCCCGGGCCATCTCGCCGCACAGCACACCGCCCGCGCCGGTGACCACCACAACCTTGCCAGTAAAGTCTACGCTCAGAGGAAGTTCTATCATTGTTCAGAGCCCCTTTCTCACAAAAAGGTTATTGGTTCGCCTTTTCACATGCCTCAAACAGGCCGTTGATGTAGGCCGCGCCTAAGGCCCGGTCGTACAACCCGTACCCCGGTTTGCCGGTCTCCCCCCAGATCATGCGGCCGTGATCCGGGCGGACATAGCCGTCGAACCCAGTTTCCACCAGGGCCTTCACGATCTCGTACATGTCCAGGCTGCCGCAGGAGGACAGGTGGGCCCGCTCTTCAAAGGAGCCGTCCTCCAGGATCTTCACATTGCGGATGTGCATGAAGGCGATGCGGCCCATGGCGGAGTATTTGCGCACCATTGCCACCACGTCGTTGCTCTTCGCGCAGCCCAGACTGCCGGTGCACAGGCACAGGCAGTTGGCCGGGCTGTCAATGAGCTTCAAAACCCGATCCAGGTTGGCCTCGCAGGTGATGATGCGGGGCAGACCGAAGATGGGATATGGGGGATCGTCGGGGTGGATTGCCATTTTCACGCCGCACGCCTCGGCCACCGGGATGACTTTTTTCAAAAATCGCTCCAGGTTAGACCACAGGCCCTCCTCTCCCAGCTCCCCGTAGGCGGAGATAAGTTCCCGCACCTCCTCCTGAGTATAGCTGGAGTCCCAGCCCGGCAGGTGGATGTCGTCCCTCAGGGGATCCAGGCCCTTCATCTGATCCCAGTACATCACCAGGCTGGTGGAGCCGTCGGCCCCCTTCTTGTCCAGCTGGGTCCGGGTCCAGTCAAAAACCGGCATAAAGTTGTAGGTCACGCATTTCACGCCGTACTTGGCGCAGCGGCGGATATTCTCGCAGTAGACCTCCAGCAGCCGTTCCACATCTCCCCGGCCCAGCTTAATGTCCTCATGAACCGGGATGGACTCCACCACGTCGAACAGGAGGCCGTTGTCCTCACAGTCCTTCTTCAGTCCAGCCAGGCTCTCCTCCGGCCACACTTCCCCGGGCTTAACGTCATACACTGCGGTGACGATGCTCCTCATGCCCGGGATCTGGCGGATATACTCCAGCGGGATGGGATCGCTCTTTCCGTACCAGCGGAATGAGAGCTTCATGCCGCTCTCCTCCTTTTCAAAAAATTACAGGTTGAAATACCGCTTCGCGTTGTGGCAGCAGATATCCTGTACCAGGCCGCCCAGGGTTTCCATGTCCCGGGGGTACTCCCCGTTCTCCACCCAGCGGCCCAGCAGGTCACAGAGCACCCGCCGGAAATATTCGTGCCTAGCGTAGCTCAATAGGCTCCGGCTGTCGGTGAGCATACCGATGAAGTTCCCCAGCACGCCCAGGTTGGCCAGACTGGTCAGGTGCTCGGTCATCCCCGCCTTGTGGTCGTTGAACCACCAGGCGCTGCCGTGCTGGATCTTCCCCGGTATCTCTGGGCTCTGAAATGCCCCTAGCAGGGTATCGATCCAGGCGTTGTCCGCTGGATTCAGGCTGTACAACACTGTCCTGGGCAAGCTGGCCTCCTGTTCGAGGGTATCCAGCAGGCGGTAAGTGGCGGAGCAGCTGTCAGTGACGGCCATGCAGTCAAAGCCGGTGTCCGGCCCCAGGGTCTTTAGTATCTTGGTATTGGGGTTACGCATGCAGCTGAAGTGGAGCTGCATGACCCATCCAAGCCGGGCATACTCCCGGGCACAATGGAGCAGCAGGGCGGTCTGGTAGCCCTCCGCTTCCTCCCGGGTCAGAGGCTCCCCCGCCCTAGCCTTGCGCAGCGCGGCGGTAGCCGCCATGTCACTGGCCGGCCGGAACATCACGTAGTCCAGGCCGTGATCCGCTGAGCGGCAGCCGTGGGCATCAAAAAAGGCGATACGCACACTGAGAGCCTGCCGCACATCTTCCACCGTGGAGATCTCTCGTCCGACCGTCTCCTCCAATTTCCGGAGGTAGTCGGCAAAGCCCGCCTTGTGTAGATTCACCGCTGGATCCGGCCGAAAGCTGGGCAGCACCTTGGGCGCAAAACTCCCGTCCGCTGAGAGTTTCTCATGCCAGGCCAGGTCGCTACACGGGTCATCTGTGGTGCCCACCATGGCCACATTGCTGCCGCAAATCATCCCCCGGACGCTCATGGCCGGGTCGCTGCGCAATTTTTCGTTGCACAGATCCCACACTCGCTGCGCTGTCTCCCCGTTCAGGACACCCGTGTAGCCGAAGTAGTTCTTCAGTTCCAGGTGACACCAGTGGTACATCGGGTTTCCAATGGCTCGGGGCAGCATCTCGGCAAACTTCTGGAATTTTTCCCGTCCCGTTCGCTCTCCGGTGATGAACTCCTCTGGTACGCCGTTGGAGCGCATAAGCCGCCACTTATAGTGGTCTCCCCTCAGCCACACTTGGGAAAGATCCTCAAAGTGTCGATCCTCCCAGATATCCTTGGGGTCAATGTGGCAGTGGTAATCCACAATGGGCATCCGCTCCGCCCAGCCGTGGTACAGCTCCACGGCTGTCCCGGTGCCCAAAAGAAAATCCGGATCCTCTACGAAGCCTTTCATATCCGGCCCCTCCCTTCTCCTTGATTCTGCGGTATCGGCAAGTCCCTCGGGAGCAGACCCTGTGGGCCTGCTCCCAGAGAATTTCCGCTGATTCTACATTATTTGGGCACCGTCTCGTCGGTGATGGTGCGCATGGCCTCCTCCAGACTCATGCCTTTCGCCACTGCCTCTTTCCGGGCGGAGTTCACCGCCTGGATCTGCCGCATCCGCTCCCCGGTGAGGGTGTACTTCCGCATGGCAATCAGGGTGGCTAGCCAAGCGGCCATGGGGATGATACAGAACAGGACGATAACCACAATATTCATACCGGGCACGTAAGGTGTGCTCTTCGTAGGCAGCACATCCAGTCCAATGAAGCTAACCGCAAGTCCAACGACCGTAGCGCTCAAGGACGACACCAGCTTATCCACCAGGGCAAACAGGGTACCCATGACACCGGGGATGAACTTGCCGGAGCGGTAGGTTTCGTAGTCGGCGCAGTCGGCCACCATGGGTATGGGCATATCCGCCGTAGCGTAGTAGGCGCCGTAACCAATGCCGAAGAACAAGATGAACAACACCGTGTAGAGGTTAATTGAGATTCTGAAGTCCGGCCCGAATAGGGTTCCCTCATAGATGGAGAAGTTGAAGGCCGGATCTCCCTGCCTCCACAGTAGCAGCAGTACCAGCACACCCACGTAGCAGACCAATGCCACGCCCACATAACGCACCAGAGATGCCTTCTGGCCTTTCTTCTGGGCGGTACGTACGGTCAGCAGGAAGAAGGGAACCGCAAACACATAGCCCAGAATCATCATGGGCAGGTACAGGTTGTCGTAGTTGCCCATCATACAGCCGTAGAGCATGATAAGTACCGTCATATTGGTGGCGATGGATAGGGCCAGCTTGCATCCGGCACCGGCCACCATCAGGCGCTGAATGGGATTGTTGTGCTTGATGATCTCCCAGTACTCGGAGATCTTGACCTTCTCAGTCTTCTCTCCTGTGATACCGAAGTATTTGGGCTGGTCCTTCTCCCAAATGCCAATGATGGCCAGGATGGTAAGCACCACCGAGACTACAATCCCGATAGGGGTCATCACGGCAAACCAGGTCTGGTTATAGTCACCAAGCATCCCATCCCCTGCCAGGATGGGGCCAAGGAACTGGATAACTCCCATGCCCAGCAGGGAGCCCACCGTGTTGAACACGGTGAATAGGGGGCGCTGCTTAGGGTCATTGGTCAGCACCGACTGGGCCGCCCGGGTCACCGAGGTCTGACAGGCGTATCCGATGGCCCAGATGGCGTAGAATACCACAAAGAGCACATATCGCAGCCACATCATGTTAGTCGGCACAAAGGGGGTGAGCACATACAGGCAGATCACGGATGCCGCCATGATAACGCTGCCGCTCACCATGAAGGGACGGAATTTGCCAAATTTTCCGTTGGTCTTGTCCATCAAGGCACCGATAATAGGATCTGTGACAGCGTCCAGTACCCGCATGGCCGTCACCATGATAGAGGCGAATGCGATAGCAAGGCCCAACACAGCACTGCCGAAGGTGGCCACATAAGACAGGATCAGCACATAATAGACATTGGTGGCGCCATTATTTAGGGGAAACAGTACCAGTTGATAGGGTTTCGCCCGGTTCAGCCCGGAAGAAGGCGCGGAATCCTGTTTCATAAAAGCTCAAGCTCCTTCATCTTAGTTTTGCCCGCACAGGGACGAAGATCGCAGCATGCCCGGCGGGCACCGGGATCACACCCAGTTCTGGCTTTTTTTATGCTTGACCAGAGTGTAGGCCGGGTTAGGCTCGTCCACCCGCCGGAGCACAGCGCTGTCCGTCAGCTCGCCGGAGTGAACCTCCAGCCGGGTTTCGCCCTCGCCCAGAGGTATCCGAAAAGTAAATACCTTGTCCCCCCGTTGCTCAGAGAACAGTTTCCCGTTGACGTACAGGGATACGGAGGGCTGATTGGAGTACACCTTCACCATAGTCTCAGACTCCGGCCGGTCCACATACCGCTTCCCGCACAGATGCACGAAGGGTTCCTTGCTCCACCACGCCTTGTACGCGTAGAAGCTGTCCTTTCGTGTCTTTCGGTCAAAGGTTACCAGTCCCTTGTGATTCATCCCGGGCTCCCCCCCTTGATCCCGGGCATCGGCGGCGAAATCAAACATGTTCCACACATGGGTGCCCCACATCCAGGGATTCCGGTCAAAGAAGCGTAGCATGTATTCATGGTACACGCACTGGTACTCTTCCGTATGGTCACCACGGCGGGGATGGGATGCATGGAGGTTGGGCATGGCTTCACACCCGTACTCTGAAAAGCCCAGGCACCTGTTTGGATAGACTGTGTGGAAAAATTTCACCCACATGTCGTTGAGCCACAACCCTGGTACGTACCAGCCCAGATAGAGGTTCCAGGATACGACGTCCGTGATGTGGGCCGAGCGGTTGAATGGGCCACACATAGCGTAGCACGCCAAGGTAGTGAACCGGGTGGGATCCAACCGATGGCACAGGTCATTCAGCGCCCTGTGGTTATCCAGCATGTCCCTCTTGTTTTTGGTGGAGATGGTAATCTCATTGGACACGCCCCAGCACACGATGGAGGGGTGGTTGTAGTTCTGGACGATAAGCTCGGTCATCTGACTGATGGTGTTTTCTCTGCCGCTGGGCATATGCTCTGAGATATATGGAATCTCAGCCCAGACAATGAGGCCATACTTGTCGCACAGATCGTAGAAATACTGGTCGTGTTGGTAGTGGGCCAGACGGATAGTATTGGCCCCGATCTCCCGGATGAGGGCCATATCCTCCTCATGGATAGCCTGACTAATAGCGTTGCCGATCCCCGGCCGGTCCTGGTGCCGGCACACCCCGCGCAGGGGGTAGGAGCGGCCGTTGAGGAAAAATCCCTTTTTCGGATCCACCTCAAACACTCGCACGCCGAAGTGGTCCTCCACCTGATCCACCACCTCACCGCTTTTCACCAGCCGGGCCACAGCCCTGTACAAATAGGGATCTTCCAAACCATTCCACAGATGGGCATTGGGAATGTCCAAAATGATATCCTGCCCCTCTCCGGACGCCACCTGGTTTCCCTTTGCATCCAAAAGGGAAATCTCCACTGTCCCGGTCCCGGTCACAAAGGTCTCCACATGGATTTTTCCGCAGCCTTTCTCCAACTTCGGGGTGATCTTTATGCCCTTGCCACCGAAGTAGTCCAGGTCAAAATGGTTCTGGCTCACTACAATTAGAGCTACGTCCCGGTAGATGCCTCCGTAGAAGGTAAAGTCTGCCTTCTGGGGGTATACTCTGTCGTTCGTACTGTTGTCCACACGGACTGTGAGGCGGTTCTCCTCCTGGAGCATCTCGGTAATGTCCGCCCGGAAGGTGGAATACCCTCCGTCATGGTGAACCGCCAAGTTCCCGTTAATCTCTACGTCAGCCGTGGAGTTGACCCCCTGAAATTCCAGATACACCCGCTGCTTCTCCGAATCAAACTCCGGCTGGCGGAAGTTCTTTTCGTAAGTACAGGTACCACGCCAGTAGTCGTTTCCGCCGTCCTGGCCGTCTTTCCCATTCCAGGTGTGGGGAATGTTCACCTGCTCTACGCTCCCATTCGGCCCGTGAAAGGTCCATTCCCCGTTCAAGCTGATATATGCTCGCGTCATTTCTCCTCACCTCTTTCCTGACATATTTGCCGTACAGGGCCCGGCGTTGAATGCCGAGCCCCGCCGGCAGTGACTATTCCGGGCGGCTACGCCCGTCACAAACAGAATACAGAATTTAGGTTTTTTTCTTACGGGGAACCATGTCCACGACCAACAGCGCCACAGCGGCGGCACTCAGCACTGCAAGCACGATCTGCGCCACATTGAGTGCCATCTGCCACCAGGGGGTGACGGCCACAATGCTGGTGTGGACCCCGATGCCGTCCATGCCCCGAGAGTGGAGCACCGTGTACAGAAGCCGGTGGGCGGACTCACGCATTGCTCGGGCCAGCGGAGCGTTTGGAGTGGCCCCATCGGGGCCATATTCTGCAAACTCGACACCCAGATCACCGGTGGTTGTGGTGGTTCCACCTGTGCCAGTGGTGCCGGGGAAGTTGTCGGGGATGTCGTTGCCCGCCAGCACCTCATGGGGCTTGCTCATATAGTCGCCCTCGTACATATCGGTTACCGCAAAGCCGGTCATGCCGGCCTCGCCCCGGAGCCAATCGGTGAGCAGTTCGTGACATGCGCCGGACCACACCGCACCGATGCGGTTGAAGGCGGTCATGACACACTTCGCGCCGGCGTCCACGATAGGCAGCTCAAAGGCCCGCAGGTAGATCTCTCGCATGGCCTGTTCATTGCACCAGGTGGCCAGGCCCTGCCGCTGCAGTTCCTGCTCGTTGAGCGCAAAGTGCTTGTTGTACACATAGACACCCTTAGACTGGATGCCGATAGTTTCATAGGTATCGATCAGGCCGGTGAGGATGCCGTCTTCGGAGTAGTACTCAAATACACGGCCGGCGTATGGGGTGCGGTGGATGTTCAGACCGCTGCCGTAGATGCCGGCATATCCGGCCCACATGGCGTCCTCGCCGATGAGCTCGCCCATCTCCTGCACCAGCTGGTCATTCATGGTAGCGGCCACGATGCCGTTGCAGGGATAGCAGGTCCCGGTCATATCCTTGTCTGGGTCGTTGGTCTGGTTGGCATACCCATTGGCTCCAGAAGAGTACGGCTGTGTCACACCGGAGGGGCCGTTGTGATCCAGGGTCTCCGGTTTGCCAATGGACTCCAGGGAGACGGTCATCCGCAGGCCCACAGCACATAGGCGGGACAGATCCGAGTAGGTCAGCTGGTCCAGCAGATCCTCCCATATGGGGTCGTCATAGGGTATGGCCTCGCCGTTCTCGTCTTCCAGCAGATGGATGAGATTGTAGTTGGTATCGGTGGACCCCATTTCGGGCCAATCGCCGTCGTCGGCAGGGAGGTCTGCCCCGTCCAGGATGGTGTCCTCATACAGCTGGTCGGTCATAGATAGGCGCACATAGTTGTCATTCTCGCCGTCAGCATCGGTGTCGCCCCAGAGCATCAGGGTGCCCTCCCAGTCGCTGCGGGAGAGATACGTGACGCTGTTATCCCCTTTGTCCTCATAGCGGTTGACATCCGCCGCAGCAAATAGGCTGGTGACTTGACTGCCGGTACCGTAGGCGGAGGCGTAGGTCTCCGCGTCAAAGTCGTACGCAGTCTCGTAAACCAGGGCTGTATTACCCTCGGCGGTCATGCCGTCGGCGGTGGTATAGCCCTTGACCGCAAGGATATTATTGATGGCCGCATGGCTGTTATCGGCTGCGGTGAGATAATAGGTCCCCTCGTCCAGGATGTACACGCCGGTGCCCAGTGCGTCATAGCTGGTGAGGAAGTACTCGGGTATGCTGACGGTCACGGTCTCGCTGGCGCCGGGCTCCAGCAGAGCGGTCTTGCCGTAGCCCACCAGTTCCACCGACGCCTTCTCAATCTGGTTCTGGCGGTCATAATCGGTATAGGGCTTCTGGGCATAGATCTGGACGGCCTTTTTGCCCGCCGTGTCTCCGGTGTTGGTCACGGTGACTGTCACGGTGTACTCGGTTTCCATGCCCTCGCCGGTCTTTTCCACCCGCATATCACTCATTTCAAAGGTGGTGTAGCTCAGACCGTAGCCGAAGGGGTAGGCTACCACGTCGTCGTAGACATAGTCGCCCACGCCCGCGGTGCCCAGGACGGCGTCCTCATAGCGGGTTTCCGTATAGCGGTAGCCCACATAGATGCCCTCCTGGTAGACCACGTAGCTGGTAAACTTGGAGGGGCTGGAGGCGTAGCTGTAGTCGCCGACGTTGGTGTAGGTATAGACACCGAAGTTGGCCATAGCGGGATCCAGCAGGTTGTTGGTCCACCAGGTGTCTGGCAGGGAGCCGGAGGGGCTCACCGTACCGGCAAGGATGTCGCCCACGGCGTACAGGCCGGTCTGGCCCACCGAACCGATCCAGAGGGCGGCATCGATGCCGTAGGCCTCGTCATTCAGGAAGGCCGCCGAGATGGGGTTTGCGCTGTTGATCACAACCACAATGCCGCTGATCTCCCCGGCGTCCTTCATGGCCTTCAGGCCTTCCAGAATGCCAATCTCATTACGGTTGAGCATCAGGTAGTCGGAGTTGGCGCTCACGTCGGCGCCCAGGGGGTTGGCGCCGCCGTCGATGTGGCCGGTGCTCTTGAGGTCGTTGGCCTCACCGCCCACGCGGCCCACCACGAAAATGGCCACCTCGCCGTTGCCGAAGGTGCCGGCTGCGTCGCTTTCCACGATGGAGTTCCAGCGGGCCTCGTTGATCTCCTCGCCACTGCTGGAGAAGTCACGGCCGTACTCCTCCTCCTGGTACCAGTCCAGAAGGGCGGTGTTGGTGACGGTCAGCCCGCTCTCGGTCAGGGCGTCCACATAGGACGGGGCGTCGGCGGTGTTCACCGCGCCGGAGCCGGTCCCGCCGTAGACGGGGGAGGTGGCGGTGGCGCCGAACAGGGAGACCTCGGGGCTGGTCAGGGGCAGGATGCCGTTGTTTTTCAGCAGCACCGCGCCCTCGGCCTCCACCTCCTCGGCCTTTGCCAGGCCGGCGGCCTTCAGCTCGGCGATGGAGCCAAACTCGGACTCGTAGTAGCGCACATACTCCCCCGCGTCCTCTCCCACGATCTGAGTGGTGGAGGTGCCCAGGAAGCTGTTGATCTGCCCGGAGAACTGCCCGGCGATGCTGTTGCCGAAGAAGGCCACGATGAACAGGCCCACGGTGACGTTGGCGAAAATTTTCTTCAGAAGTCTTTTCCTTGAGGATTTCATGGAAGTTCCTCCTCTCTGCGCGTTGTACCCGTCAGGCGGGCCGGTACTTTCTCAGATAGAGCGCGATCTCGCCCACCACCAGGGCGGCGGCAATCAGCGCGGCGCAGACCACCAGCTGGGTGATCTGGGGGAAGGGCTCGATGCCGTAAATGGTATCTGAAACAGGCCAGATGGCGATGTTGATAAACAGCATCAGGGCCACGCCGCTGCCCAGGCACAAGAGGGCGGGGGCAAAGCCGGCGGTCCGCTCCCCCGCCAGCAGCAGAACGGCGGCGAGAATGCCGGCGGCCGCCAGGATCACGCAGATGCGGATGTCAAATACCTGCTCCTTGTACTCGATGCCGGGGAATACCACGCCGTAGCAGACGGCGGCGGCAATGGCGAGCACGCAGGCGAGCATACCGGCGTAGAAGCCGGGTGCTTTCTTGCTGGTCATCATGAAAATCGCTCCTCTCGGAAACTGGCCAGGAGAATACTCCTGGCCGGTTGGGAATTGGCCGGTTGTGAGACGGTGCGATGACCGGTCACGCGGCCTTATCGAAGATCAGGCAGTAGGTCCAGTCGCCCTCCTCACCGGGGCGCTCCAGGTGCTCCTCGCTGGCGCCCAGCAGGAGCTGGCCCTGGTTGTTGAGGCCGAGGATGAGGTTCCGCTCGGTGGTGTCCACGTCGGCGGGGGCGCCGGCGGCCAGCTGGTTCAGGAACAGGCCGTAGGCGTCCACGTCCTGGAAGCGCATGGTGGCGGGGCCGGGCTGCTGATAGAACTCGCCCTCCACCATCACCTGGCCCTGGGGGAAGTCGGACCAGCTGGTGGAGCCCCGGTAGCCGTCCAGGCCGTCGGCGGACAGGGCGTCGTTGATGGCGGCCACGCCGAAGGTCAGGTCGCCGGTCAGGTTGTAGACCTGGTTGTGGGTATAGGCGGCCTGGTCCACCAGCTCGGAGGGGTCCAGGGAGAAGGTGATGGTGAAGGCGGCGGCGTCCACCGCCGCGTCAAAGGTCTCACCGTTGGCATACACCTGGGCCAGGGTCCAGGCACCCTCCAGCTCGGCCACGTCGCTGCTGTAATAGAGCTGGGTAACGGGGGCGCTGGGGTCGGGGGCGGCGGCGGGCTCCCCGGATTCTGCGGGGGCTTCGGCGGCGGGAGTCTCCGAGGCAGGAGTCTCGGACGCCGGGGTATCAGCGGCGGGGGTCTCATTGGTGGTGCCGCCGCCGCAGGCCGCCAGGGCCAGCAGCATGGCGCACGCCAGGAGCAAGCTGGACAGTTTCTTCATGGGTGATGCTCTCCTTTTTCCGGTTTATAAAGTATGGTTGTGTGGTCAGACAGTCACAGAGGGGCAGGCCCCCCTTGATGCCAGGGCCTGCCCCTCGCGGATTACAGGGGGAGAAGGAACAATGGGGAACCCGAAGGTTAATAGCTCAGGCCGAAGCCGAACCAGTAGAAGTTGCCGTCCGCGTCCTGATAGGCGTAGGAGCCGGAGGGGGACTGGGCCAGCACCTCGGGATCCATGTACTGCTCCTTGTCGTAGCCGGGCACGTCGTTGGGGGAGACACAGATGTCATAGGTGTTGCCGTCCTCCAGGGTCACCTCATTCACGGCGATGACCTCATAGCAGGAGACCATGGTCACGGGCAGCTTGCCGGTGGGGCTGTACTCGCCGGTGATCACATCGATAAGGGCCTGGGTAGAGGTGCCGAACCCGCCCAGCAGGGCGTCGCAGTAGGGCTCCAGGTTGGTCAAGATCCAGGGGCTGGTGATGTCGATGGTGCCGATGACCTTGCCGCCGTTGGCGTGGACCGCGTCGGCGATCTCCCAGAGCTCGTCGATATCGGCCACGGTGGTGACGGGAAGCGTATCACCGGTCTTTTCGCCGGTCGTGGTGTCATACTCCGGGGACTCCTGATCCTCCACCAGGTCGAGCACGTGCAGGGAGTCGTTATTCCAGGACATGGCCGCGGGCTCCACCATCAGGATCGCCACATCGGCCTCGTTGTAGTCCTCCACCACGTTGTAGCCCAGGGCGGCGAGCCCGCCGGCGGTGTCATGGTCGTCCGTCCCGGTATAGCCCATAAAAGCGAGCTCCTCAGAAACAGTGTTATCGGTGCCGGTGCCGGTGAATTTCCGGATGTAGATGTTCAGGCCCTCGTCGCCCGCGTCCGCCAGGGGCAGGGCGCTGTCGGAGTTCTTCATCAGGACCACGGACTTCTGGTTGAACTCGGTCTGGTAATTCTCCATCGTATCGGCGTACTGCTCACCCACGGCCCTGCTCTCGGCGGGGTCGCGGTAGGGGTTGTCGAACATGCCCAGGTCGATCCAGGATTTCATGCGGTTGGTGGTGGCGCGGTCAAAGGCCTCGTCGGTGACCAGGCCGGAGGTGACGGCCTCGGTGACATCGGTGTAATCCACAGCCCCGGCCATTTCATCGCCGATCACGTCCGTGCCGGCGTTGATGACGGCGGCATAGCGCTCCGCCGGGGTCATATCCTCAGCGCCGTAGTCAATCCCCTGGGTGATAATCCCGGAGTCGGAGTTGACAAAGCCGTCAAAGCCCATGATGTCCTTCAGCAGGGTCTGGAGGATGGTGGGGTTATAGGCGCTGGCGAGCTCCTCCGGCTCGATCAGGACGCCGTCCACGGTCTGGGGCTGGCTGCGGGCGTCGGTGGCGGGGCGGGAGTAGCTGGGCATGACGCCGGTCACGCCCGCGTCGATGGCCGCCTGGAAGCCGGACAGGTGGTACTTCTCCAGGGAGCCCTCGGTGCTGTAAATGCGCCACTGGCCGCCAATATTGTGGCTGGACATGCCGTTCTCCGCCGCGCCGTCGCCGGGGAAGTGCTTCATGATCACGGCCACATCGCCGGGCTGCACGCCGTCGGTGCCGTGCTGGAAGCCGGTCACCAGGGCGGTGGCGATGTCAGCCATGAGCTCCGGATCCTCTCCGTACGTGGTGTTGTTGCGGGTCCAGCGGGGGTCGGTGACCAGGTCGATCTGGGGGCCGTACATCTGGTGGATGCCCTTGGCGTCCCAGATGGTAGCCTCGGTTTCCGCCCACGCCTGAAGGGCGTCGGTATTTCCGTCGCCGGCAACCGCCGCGGCGAAACCGATCTCATAGGGGTAGCCGCTGAGCATCGGGTTGGAGATCAGCATATAGGGGATGGTGACCTCGCCATTGACAGCACCCACATACTCGGCCAGCATGTTCAGGGCGTTGTTGAACAGGGCGCCGGTCTCCGTATCGGTATATTGCCGGATGACACCGGAGCGGACGTAGTTGTCCAGGACTTCCTGGGCATTGTAGGATTCGCTGTCCTCGGTGAAACCGACCAACTGGTCCAGAATCACGTCCCCGTTTTCATCGTACACCTCCTCGGCGGAAGTGGCGGCCGGGTTGCTGGTCAGCTGATTTTTCAGCAGGCCGATGCGCTGCTCCTGGGTCATCTTGCCCAGCAGGTCGGCGGCCCGCTCCTCGGTGGACAGGCGCCAGTCCTCAAAGGGGTCCAGCTCCTGGTCGTTGTCACTGTCGCGGAAGTACTGGCCGCCCTCCGCGATCACGCCGTTGTAGGTGACGCTGATGGTGAGGCCGTCCTCGTTGTGGTAGAACACAGGAGCCACATATTCGGTGGGCGACTGGCTGGCGTCGGCGGTATAGGGGGCGGGGATGTAGCCGTCCTCCACCGCGGCCTCCCCCGTGGGGGTGGGGGAAGGTGTGTCCTCCGGCTGGGAACAGGAGGGCAGCAGGGAGACAAGCATGGCTGTCGAGAGCAGCAAGGGGACAATGCGCTTCTTCTTCATAGAGACTCTCCTTCCTTTCTTCCTTGAAAGTGTGGTTCACGTTCGACCGGTTTTGATTATACCCAACATCGCCATTCTTCACAATCATTCCTGCACAGGCCGCATTTATTTTGCACGAACTGCAAAAAAGAAGGCCCAAGGGCCTTCTTTCGGGAAATGGGGGATTTTGTTGTTTTCTACTGCGTCTGATTGTCCACCAGCCAGATGGTCAGGCTGAACACGCCGTCCTCCGCCTTGACCTTCAGACGGCCGCCATACTTCCGGGCGATGGCTCGCATACTCTTCAGGCCGTATCCGTGGAAATCCTCCGGGTCGGGCCGGGTGGTCACGGGCAGGTCGTCCTCAAACCGCAGCTCGCCCTGGTAGTAGTTTGTCACGCTGATGGACACCAGGTCGCCGCTGCGCTTGACGATGATGCTGATCTGGCGCTTTGCCTCCTCCAGGTTCCGGGACGCCTCCACTGCGTTCCCCAGGGCGTTGCTGAACAGGGAGAAGATCTCCGACTCCGTGAGGAAGTTCAGGCATTCCCCGTCCCCCAAAAAGCTCAGCTGGATATGGTCCTTTTCGCACAGGAGTATCCGATCGGCCAGCAGCACATCCAGGGTCTGGTTGCCGGTCCGGTATGTCTGGTCGTAAATCTGGATCAGGGACTTGATCTCCTTCTCCTCGTCGTTGGTCAGGGACAGGTGGTAGTCCTCCAGCTTGTGCCGGATGTCGTGGCACTTCATGTTGATCAGCTCGATGGCGTCCTTCCGCTCGGCCAGCTGCTTGCTGTCCTCCTTCCACAGCATGCGCACCATCTCCATCTCCTTGGTCAGCTTGGCCCGCCGGTTGAGCTCAAACAGCATGGTCAGGCACAGCAGGCAGCAGATGATGGCGTACAGGCTCTCCGCGATGGCAGCGCTCTCGGGGCGATCCTCAACACTCTTCACAAGCCGGGTAATCCCCACGCAGACCAGCACCATCACCGCGCTGAGCAGGCCCGCCCGCATGTGGAACTCGCCCTTCTCGTAGTCGAAGTCAAAGACGCCGATCTTCCGGGCAAACAGCACATAGGCGGCTACGCAGAACGGCACATAGGTCAGGAGCGCCCCCAAGATGTATCCCCAGGAGTTGACGACCACATATGCGGCGGGGTCTATCTCCAGGCCAATCAACTGTAATATCTGGTAAATCAGGTGCTGAGTAGCCCGTCCCGCACTGACACAGCACAGAACCTGCTCCCAGCTGGATCGGAAGCAGAAATGGAATATCACCAGGAGCACACAGAACTCGAGGAGATAGTAAATGAACACCAGAAAATTTGAAATCGACAGTACGTGGCCGACCACACTCAGAACGCCGCCGGCGAGAACCGCCAGGGAGAGAAAATAGGCAGGGAAGTGCTTCCTCCGAGGAAAATTAGCAAAAAACAGGATACAGCACATCAGGTTTTCTACATATGTCAAGAAAAACTCTTCCATCTGCTATGTCCCACCTACCATATATTCCGCATATGCCTGTAAGAACTGCTGCTTATAGGAGCGGCCGATGTGCAATTTCTCCTCCTTCACCAGCACATCATCCCCAATTACGCTACTGACATACTGCATATTGATCACATGCCACCGGCTGATGGCACAAAAGCTCTCAGGCAGCTGCTCTCCAATGGACTTGAGGGTTCCCAGAGACCGGTATATCTGATCCTGGGTATGCCAATTTAGATAGTGCCCGTCCACCTCCACATAGCAGATCTTCCGTACCGGCAGGCCAACGGTTTCTCCCCCCGTCCGGATTACGATCCGCTCCTCTGCCTGGCTGCCTACATGAGACAGGATCCGCTTGAGCTTCAGATCAAACGCATAGTCGTTGATGGGCTTCAGGATGTAATCGAACGCCTCCACGGCGTAGCCCTCTACGGCATACTGCACCATGTTGGTCACGAACACCAGAGTCACACCCCGGTCAATCTGCCGGAGGGCCTTCGCCGCCTCCATGCCGGACATCAGCGGCATCTCAATGTCCATGAAGATCAGGTCGTAGTTGGACTTGTAGGCGTTGATGAACTTGAGGGCGCTGGAAAAGTGCGCGACCTGGAACTGGAGATGGTTCTGTGTGGCATATCGTGTCAGGCATTGCTCCAGTATTTTTGCATCCCGGTCGTTGTCCTCAATGACCGCAATATTGAGCATCCCTTTCACCCACCTCATGCATGATTCCCGGAAAAGACACTGTCTGATGCTTTTGATTTCATTATAATAACATACTCATCTGCATAGGGCAATGAATTATTTTTAGTACCGGAAATGAGAGCGAAGTCTCTCTAAAATTGCGCCGCATAGAATCAATAGAGCCCGGGGCTGACCGTTTGGGTCAGCTCCGGTTCTGCGTTTCTCATGACCGCTTCAGCCACGCCTGGAACTCCTTCAGGGTAAGTTCCCCTCGCTCACAGGCGTCTTTTTTCTCCCGAGTCTTGGCGCTCCACTCGTAGAACACCGCCGGGTCGATCCGCTTTGCCTTGATCCAGGCAAAGCGCTTTTTGTACTCTCTGCGGTAGATCTTGAAGACCTCGTCTTCGCTCTTGTTTTTGTTCCACAGGGCGATGGCGCCGATCTCCTTGCAGGTGCGGCCCTTGCTGTCCCGGGTCACCTCGCAGTATTCCGCGTTCGTCCGCCCGGTGAGGGCGAACCAATGGCCGCAGTTCTTGCACACCCGCATTTTGATCTCCTGCTTAATACATTCCCGCACGCTGAAGTCGATGAGGTCGTAGATGCTCCTGGGACACAGAACCTCCACAAAGCCATGGCCCTCCGCCTGCTCAAAATCCATGAGCTGGGGTTGGAAGCGGAACACCTTCAGCGGGTCACGCTCCCCCTGGGCGTAGTAGTCCTCCAGCTTTTTGTCCAAAGAGCTCTTGCGTTCGTCCATGTCCAGCGCCTTCTGGATCAGGCCCAGCACCTGGTTCTGTATGGCATGGATGTTGCTGGGGATGTGGGTGATCTCCTTGTGGGGCAGCAGGTCAAGGATATTTTCGTAGTTTCGCCTCCGGGCTTCCCGGAGCCGAGCCCGCCAGTCAAGGCGGAGCAACTGGAAGTAGATATGGAGCTCCGCCAGCTCGTCCAGCAGCGGAAGGAGCTGCCGGGCACATTTCTCCTCCCTGGTGCGGTACAGCTCCATGAGCAGCTTGTCAAACTGCTTGATTTGCCCGTCATAGGCCCAGATGTCCAGATACAATAACCGCAGCAGGCTTTCCGGAAACGGAAAGCCTTTTTTGGTGAGCTGTGCCCGCCTATCCCCAATCTCCCCATAGAGAAAATGTTCTCTGCCGTCGGCAAGATAAGTCTTGAATATATAGTCCGGCATGGTAGGTCACCCCGAATAGACTGATTGTTGTATGGAATTATCAATTAGACTTGACAATGGGCACAAAGTTTGTTATGCTACGATTAGTCTAATTAAGATAATTTTATTTTAATTAGTCTATACCGTAAGAAGTAAAAAGTCAACCACGAGTTTGCCGTATGACCGGCGGCAAAGAGAAGTATCCACAACAGCTACGGTGGAGTGACTGCTCCGCCGGGAAAGGGAACAGGTGAACATTGCGTTTCCACAGATGGAACAGTCAACAGAAACTCAAACATTTTTTCTCCCTCCCCAACGAGATCTTCCTTCTGGGACTGGCACACGGAGAGCTGGCGGTCTACTGCTATCTGAAGTATCTGGAGAATCGGAAGACACATCAGTGCTGGCCCAGTTACTGGAACATCGGGAAAGCGGTGGGTATGAGTGAGAACACCGTGCGCAAGTATGTGGCGATGCTGGAGGCGCGGGGGCTCATCACGACGGCATACACCACTATGCGCGCAAGAGACGGGCGGCCCATGAACGGACATCTGATGTACACCATCTGTCCGTTCCACGAGGTGGTCAATGACCACTATCGCGTACAGATGGAAGCTCTGGAGCTGCAGGCCCGGCAGAAAAGTGTGGCGGCGCTGGCCTCTCAAAAGGAGGTGCCTGCACAGTGATCACATCAAAGTACAAGAGCTATGACGAGCTGCCGCTGTTCCTCAATGCGAAGATGGTGGCACAGGTGCTGGGCGTATCCCCCTCCAGTGGATACGAGCTGATGCACGAGCCGAGCTTCCCGGTACTGAAGGTGGGCAGCCGGATAGTCGTGCCAAAGGAGCAGTTTATCCGCTGGGTTCAGGCGCACACCGGAGATGGCTCCTGTACCCCGCTGTAAGCCCTGCATGCCTCGATTGGGGGAGGGGCAGGCCCTGCCCCTCCCCGAGATTTTGAGGGCCAGGTTCGGCCCAGTTTCAGAGGCCCTTCGGGGACGAGGGGCGAAGCAGGATAAAGGCAGGCGTCAGGTCAGCCGCTCTGCCGGTCACAACTGCCCGCAGTGCGGGCAGTTACGGGGGCCGAGGAACGGGGTCAAATCCAGAGGAAGAAACGGGTTCTGCGGTCGTTCTGCCGGAGGCCCTACGGACACGAGGAAAAAACGGGGGTCAGCCCCGGGAAAGGAGCCTGTTTATGAGCAAGAAGGAGAAATTCGCCCTCTATCTGACGCCGGAGAAGAAGGCCCTTCTGGAGCGGCGCTATCAGGAGGATGGAAGCCGGAGCCTCACTGGCTTTATCGAGCGGGCGATTGATTTCTATCTGGACTATCTCAGCGCCGGCGACGCCGGGCTGTTTCTGCCGGCGTCCATCAAGTCCTGCATAGACGGACGTCTGGATCAGTTGGAGGACCGCCTGGCCACGTTGACCTTCCGCCTAGCGGTGGAGACGGACTTGGTGGCTGGCATCCTGGCGGACACCTGCCAGCTCAGCCGGGAAGAGCTGCGCCGCCGGCGCGCGGAGAGTGTGCGCAACGTGAAGGCCACCAATGGCCGCGTCTCCCTGGAGGGACGCGCCCGAGAAGTGTGGGAGGAGGGAGATGAGTGGCTGGACTGATCGTCAAGAGTCCCTACATCAAAGGCGGAGGTGGCGGCGGCTACCTGCAGTACATCGGCACCCGGGAGCGGGTAGAGATCCTGCCGGACGGCCGTCCGTCCACCCGGAAGCAGGAGCAGCTCATCACAAAACTGGCAAAGGATTTTCCGGATACCAAAACACTGGGGGAGTATAGCGACTACACCGAGCGCCCCACCAAAGCCAACGCCTCTGCGTTGATCACCGTGGCGCTGGAGGAACACTGGGACGAAGTCCACAACTCTGACGGCTACGCCAAGTACATCGCCACCCGGCCCCGGGCAGAGCGATTGGGCAGCCACGGTCTCTTTGGTGATGAAGACGTTGTGGATCTGGATGCCGCCATGGCGGAGGTATCCGCGTACCAGGGCAACATCTGGACACACATCATCTCCCTAAAGCGGGAGGACGCCGCGCGGCTGGGGTACGACAGTGCCAAAGCATGGCGCACTTTACTCCAGGCCAACCGCCATGAGATCGCCGCCGCGATGAACATCCCACCGAATCACTTCCGCTGGTACGCCGCCTTCCACGATGAAGGAGAGCATCCTCACGTTCACGTGATGGCGTGGTCAACACAGCCGGGGGAAGCGTATCTCACCAGGGATGGTATCCGCCGGATCAAATCCGTACTCGCAAACCAGATCTTCCGGCAGGAGATGCTCCGCACCTACGAGCAGAAGTCCGCCTCCCGGGACGAATTGGTACGGCAGACGCGGCGGGCCATGGCACAGCTCACCCGGGAGATGGCGGACGGGATCTGTAATTGCCCGGAGGCGGAGGTGTTGATGCAGAAGCTAGCGGTACAGTTGGAAACCGTAAAGGGTAAGAAGTCCTACGGGTACCTGCCAAAGCCAGTGAAGAAAACGGTGGACGAAATTGTGGATGAGCTGGAGAAGCTGCCCATAGTAAAACAGTGCTACGAGCAGTGGCTGGTACTCCAGAATCAGGTAGACAGCTACTATCATGACAGCCCCAGGGAGCGGAAGAAGCTGTCCCAGGAAAAAGAGTTCCGAGCCATCAAGAACGCCGTCATCCGGGAGGCGGAGCGGATCCGGCTGGGGGAGCCCACCTTTGAGGATCAGGAGATGGAGGGAATGGATGAGCAGCCTGATGATCGCCGGATGTCCTTTGAGTGCCAGGAACTCTGGCGATTCATTTTGGATGAGCGGCAGCCCTTGGAACTCCGGGATCAGGGAGTGGAGCGACTGGAGTGGCTGGCAGAGCAGAGGGACACCCACGCCCAGTTCGTCATGGGCCAGTTCTACCGGGACGGCCCGCTGCTGATCCCGGACAGTCAAAAGGCAAAGCGGTGGTTCACCTTGGCGGCGGAACAGGGAATGCCCGAGGCACAATACGCACTGGGCAAACTGCTCCTGTCCGAGGACCCGGAGGTGCACGACCCGGAGGAGGGACTCCGGTGGCTGCGGCGGGCCGCACAAGAGGGAAGCACATATGCCGCCTATCGGCTGGGCAAAGAGTACCTGACGGGTGAGCATGCACCCAAGAGCGGCGAAAATGCCGTGCGCTGCTTCCGATCGTCCGCCGAGCAGGGCAACCCCTTCGCCCAATACATGCTGGGCAAGTTGTACCTGGATGGGGAAGCGCTTCCCCGTGACCAGGAGCAGGCGGTACAGTGGTTCCGGCGGTCAGCCGCACAGGGAAACCGGTATGCCCAGTTCTTCCTGGACCGGCAGAACGACCTCCGGCCGCCCGGGGTGATGCTCTCCGTCACCCGGCTGCTCCACCACCTGAGCCGGGTCTTCCAGGAGAACTCCATGCCTGCAACTAGCCCCGGCGTACTCCAAATCGACCGCAAGCGCCTGTTGCAGCTCCGGGAGAAGCGTATCGCCCTGGGCCACAAAGCGGACGACCACCCGGAGCAGGGCTGGGGCGGCATGAGTATGGGTGGGATGTAACCCCCTCAGAAATTGCGGCGCTATAACAAAGATAAGCGGCCTCCCACGTGGGGCGGGAGGCCGCGCAAAATGATCAACTCATGCTGAAATCCATAGAGGTGGCATGAGACCGCAGTGCAGTTGAGATACGCCGTTCAATTTCATCAATGGCAGCATTTTGTCCCAGGTGACTTTGAAGTTCTTTTTGCCGCAGAACTGCAATCCGCTCCTGTGCTGTTTGAACCTCCTCCTCAGACCACGGCCTTCTCCAATATCCCCGCAGTACAAAAGAAGGGTTGTCACGATCCATATTGCTGTCAAACAGCAGTCTCTGTTCCCGATCCCATATTGTGATGCAGGAAATCGCCGAGACATGCCTGAGAACGTCCAGGTTCTCCGAAAGCGATTGGACAACTAAATCATGTGCGGCCGCTGCAGTTGCCCTGGGAATTGTTCCGCTTTCGTCCATTTGATAAAAGCGGCCAGCTCTGGTACATCATTCATTCAAACCGCCGGCCATCTTTGCAATAAAGCGGTTGGCAAGATTAAATTGGCCCTCAATCTGCTCCAGCTCAGTCTCTGTTTCCGAGATCAGGATCTCCTGTTTTGCAGACCACACCAAGCCATACAAAACTGAGATGGGGTCTGCCTGATCGGTGATCCCGTGCTGACGCTTGAATCGGAATAGGTCTCCGAGAACAGAAGCACCCTTTTCCAGCAGGACCTCCTGCCGAAGGGAAAACTCATACTTACCCATGAAATACACCTCCATAAGTATGGGGTGAGGTAGTATCTGCATTGTAGCATAAGCCCGGAGTGGTTGCAAATCAAAATCAGGCAAATATTCCTCAAAGGCTGCCCCGCCGAAGCAATGGAAGGGGGTTCCCTTTGCAAATGATAACAGTTTGATAATTCTGGCTACTTGGTATGGCTATCCACAGGAAGGTGTGGTATGTTGTGTTGCTACAAAGGAGGCGATTTTGGATGGGTAAACGCAGACCATCCGGCGACGGTATGGTGCGGAAGCGTCCGGATGGCCGGTGGGAGGGCCGCATTGTGGTGGGCCACAAGGCCGACGGTTCCTCCATCTTCCGCTACCTCTACGCCGACACCCAGAAGGAGCTGACTACCAAGCTGCGGCAGAACATCGACGCCTACCAGGGTGTGGAGCTCACAGAGCAGAGCAAAATGACGCTGGCCCAATGGCTGGACCGATGGAGCACAGTCTACATGACAGGGGTGGTTCGCCCCAATACCCTGGAGGGGTATAGGCGGGACATGGACAACCATGTGAAGCCGTACCTGGGGAAAAAGCCGCTGTGCAAGGTAACGGCGGATGATCTCCGGGGGCTGTACCAGATCCTCTTGGAACGCGGGCGCAAGCTCCCCCGGAAGAATTGTGGTTCTGGACTGGCTCCGGCTACTGTCCGAGGAATCCACACCACCCTCCACCACGCCCTGAAAACAGCAGCGGACGAGGGCCTAATCCCTTTCAATCCTGCGGAAAAAGCGACTCCGCCCAGCGTGCCCAACGCACCCAAGCGGGTACTTACCCACGACCAGCTGGAGAAATTCCTGTGCGCAATTCAATTCGACCCTATCTGGCACGACTTCTTCTACACGGAGCTGACCACCGGCCTGCGGCGGGGGGAGCTGTGCGGGCTCCGGTGGGAGGACTTCGACGGGCAGGCCGGGACGCTCCAGGTACGCCGCACCATCCGCGCCAGTAAGGGCGGGGAGCTGGCAGTGGGGGAGACTAAGACCTATGCAGGACAGCGGACGATCCTGCTCCCCCACAGCACCGCCCAGCTTCTGAGGAAACGAAAGAAGGCTGCCCTGACCCAGTGGCTCTTCCCAGATCCTCTCCGCCCGGGGCGGCCGGTGAACCCAGGAAGCGCATACCGAAGACTTAAGGAGTTGTTGAAACAGGCCGAACTGCCCAGCCTTCGATTCCATGATCTGAGGCACACCTTCGCTACCCACGCCCTGGCCTCCGGGGTGGACGCCAAGACCCTTTCCGGCATTCTTGGCCACACCAAGGCCAGCTTCACCCTGGATACCTACACCCATGCCACCGGAGATATGCACCGGAACGCCGCTGAGATCGTGGGAAATGTGGTAACGGAATGGTTAGGAGATGAACTGACTGTATGGCAAAACGAAGGAAACGGGGCAACGGCAGCCTCCACCTGAGAAAAGACGGCCGCTGGGAAGGCCGGATTGTGGTGGGCTACGACGAAAAAGGGCTCCCCAGAACAAAAAACGTACTGGCAAAGACCAAATCGGAGTGCAGCGCAAAGCTGAACGCATTGAAGGCCAGCCTTCAGGGACCCCATGAACCCAAACAAGAAAAGCCAAAAGCGGACATGACCTTTGGTGCCTGGCTGGATCACTGGTATCAGAGGGAGTGCAAGCCTAAGATTCGTCCCAAGACCCAGGCGGACTATGAAAACCGCATCTACCAGCATATCATCCCGGAGTTAGGCTCCATCTCCCTGGCCAAACTGACTGCGGCGGACCTTCAGCAGTTCTACAACCGACTGAAGGAGGGAGGCCGGCTCCTGCGGGTGGAGCAATACGGCCCCGGCCTGTCTGATCGTATGGTAAAGAGCTGTCATGTGACTTGCCGGATGGCGCTGGATCAGGCGGTGGCCCAGGGGCTGATCTTAAAAAATCCGGCTCTCTCCTGCAAAGCCCCCGCCACCCATCCAAGAGAGATGCAGGTACTGACAGGAGAGGAGATCCAGCGCCTGCTGATCCAGGCCAAAGAGGACGACTGCTTCGAGCTGCTCCTGCTGGAGTTGACCACGGGCCTGCGCCGGGGGGAGATCCTGGCCCTCCAGTGGGACGATCTGGAGGGCCGGACTGGCACCCTGCGGGTGGAGCGGCAGGTTCAGCGCATCCGGGGGAAACTGGTGGTCTCCCAGCCCAAGACCCGGGCCTCCAGCCGGAGCATCCTCCTGCCCGCACCTATCCTGCCCATCCTGGAGCGATATCGGAAAAGTATTTCCTCCCGATGGATGTTCCCATCTCCGAGAAAAGAGGACTCCCCACTGGACCCCGCCGCGGTGCGGAAGAAGCTGTCCGCCGTGCTGAAGCGGGCTGGCTGCCCCGCCGCCCGCTTCCACGATTTGCGGCACACTTTCGCCACCAGCGCCCTGGAGCACGGCATGGATGTAAAGACCCTGTCCACAGTCATTGGCCATGTGTCCAGCGCCACTACCCTGAACACCTACGCTCACATCACTGACACCATGAAGCAGAAGGCGGCGGACAAAATCGACCGGGCCATCACCGGGACAGAACCGCCGCATGAGGAAACGCCGAAACCGCTTGGCAGGACTGCCTTTCAGCCGGTCAAGGGCAAGTACCGCAAACCGGGCACCGGGTGTATCTCCCAAATCAATGGCCACCTGTGGGAGGGTCGCTACTCCCCCAAGGTCAACGGCAAGCGCATGGCCCGGAACGTCTACGCGACAACGGAGGCCGAGTGCGAGGCGAAGCTGGCCGAACTGATCCGGGAGATGAAGGCGGAGATTGCCGCGCTTCAGACACAGAGCAAAGCCAGCTGAATATAGCAAACCGCCCTCCGGGAGCAAAGCTTCCGAGGGCGGTTTTTCTCTGTCTGTGGCTGAAACTGTGGTCATTCGGAAAACGCATGACCTCTCGATTTAAAAAAGCAAGCTAAAAGTTGCAAAAACCGCCGTTTTCTCTAGAAAACAGCGGTTTTTGTGAAACCGAACTTCAATCTGGATATTTTCGATATATCCGATATTACTTTACAATTCTCAAAGGCACCATATATTGTTTCATTGTAGCTGATCATTGTAAGAAAAGCAAATGCTTATTTGGTGCTCCATCCTTATTCTTTGGACAAATCTTCTCCATTACGTTTCTCCCGATCCACCGTGCCTTCGATCATATCCATGACCACTTGGTTAAGCTGTGCGGCGTTTTTTGATGTAATGACAGGCTTCCCAGTATCCGCCTCAATAGCCCGCCTGGCCTGACCTGCGATCCTGCCGCCACGCCGGGCGATCTCCTGATTCTCTGAAAAAGTCTCCGGCTGGTGCTCCTTGGACAACTCGGTCGTGGTAGCCTCGGCCAGCATATTAAGAACCAGCTCCAGTGTTGTCATATTATCCCGGAGGTTCTCCTTTGTCAGGCCCTTCAGCTTCTTATATTGGCGGGTAGTCATACCAGACCATGCACGGGAAATCTCATCGGTCAGGATGGCGTATTCCACGTTCTTCTGAACGCCGCGCGTCTCCCATTCATCTGTCAGTTCTTTACGCACCTGGATTGCCTGGAGCCTCTGGTTGATCCATTCCCGGGTGTAGCCCTTCTTTACATAGGTCTCCAATGCTCGGTCGATGGTCAGCTCCGGATCAATAGTCTCCTCAATGCGTTCCCTCCCCACTTCTGCCAGCCACGCCTTAAAGGGTTCCGCCCTGGAAGAAGGTATGGACTGAATGATGCGCAAGAGCTGCTCAGTAGTGGCTACGTCCGTCAGCCGTCTTTTCCCGTCGACAGCGGTCATTTTCAACTGCTGACAATTTGTCAGCAGTTCATTTGCTCCTTCGGCCCTCAGACGTTCCTTGAGCTTCGCCCAATAATTGCTGGCCCCACGCTGGGTCGGCTGATCTGTCAAAACAGCAACTACATCCACAACCGAGAAATACCATTCTTCCTCTTCCTCATCCCATGCCGTGCGGATGCGCTTATTCTCAAATAGCTGAATCTTATCGTCCTGCGACACTACATTCACCTCCAAGTCATCTCCCTGTCAAACTGGCTAACGGCCCCTGGCAACTGGCCAGCACATCTCGCCAGGTGGCGTCGAAGTCGTCGGTGTACCAGGGATCGGCCACCTCCTGCTCCGGGCGGACAGCGTATTCCATCAGGAGGTGCATCTTGTCGTTGAAGTCGCCGCCGCAGATGCGGTACATATTGCGGAGGTTGGCCTTGTCCATCCCAATGAGCAGGTCGTATTCCTCGTAGTCGCGGTTGCGGAGCTGACGGGCGGCGTGGCCGCCGCAGGAGATGCCGTGCTCCGCCAGCTTCCACCGGGCCGGGGGATAGACCGGGTTGCCGATCTCCTCCCGGCTGGTGGCCGCCGAGGCGATCTGAAACAGATACTCCAGCCCCGCTTTCTTTACCAAATCTTTCATGACGTACTCGGCCATCGGACTCCGACAAATATTGCCGTGGCACACAAAAAGGGTCTTCTTCATGCTCCAGACACCCCGCTGATACTGTGTTGCTCTCAGTATAGCAGGTATTGCCCGGTTCGTCGAGCCCTTCCCGCAGCCATGCCCCGGCCTGGATCCGCTCCATCAGCTCCGCCTTTGTCCAGCGGTGCTCCAGCGCAGCCCGGAGATACCAGGCGCGTTCCCGGCTGTCCTCACACCCTTCCAAAATGGCCACGTTCTGCGTCCAGCCCAGCTCTAGGGCCAGCGCCTGCAGCTCCGGATTGTCGGCATAGGCCCGGTAGAACTCCGCATCCGGCGCAGGTTTCTGGGGGAGAAGCCCTTGCACTCTGGGTAGTTGGCCTGAAGATACTCAGCGGCCATCACCGCCGCGCCCTTCTCCGGGCGGGCGCAGACGGCCCTGCCGATTGCAAAGTACAGCTCCATCTGCGGGAGCTCCGCCCCCATGAGCTGATCCAGTATCCCATACATGGCGCTGTAATCGGTTGGCTTTCTGACGTTCATTGGGCTCTCCTTTCTGGCACTCCGCACCTAATTAGTCCTGACCATCACGGCGATTGATGCTGGATGAGTGAGATTAAACTGAGATCTACAAGAAAAATACTATACAGAAAGCTTGGCACTTTGGGCTTTTCCTTGCGGTCTAGTATAGTTTCTCTTACCTATCAAAAATAAGTCCCCTCGATTGAGGGGACTTATTTTTAACAGAATTTCTTGGTTTTACTTGCGTCTATCTGGCTCTGCCGACATAAAACACATATCCATAGTGCTGACGGTATCTTGAATATAGCTCGACTTCATATTGATTTTGTTCCGCAAATTCTTTTACCGTCCCATTTCCTGAATACCTCTCCAAAAGGGACTTAATCGCTGCCTCGCGGGGAATAAAGTAGTTCTCCATCCAACACTGTTCAGTCAATACAAAGGAAGCAACGTATTGATAGCCGCACCTCTCCATAGCACGGATATTGTCCTCTACAAAATCTAACCGGCTCCCAGCATCAGACCAAAACCGCTCGACCTCTTCCGGTTTTTCATGTGTGATCCAAGATGGACAAGTGACTGCGACATAGCCGCCTTTTTTCAGGAAGCCGCGCCAATACGAAAGCCCTTTCTCAAAACCGATATTGTCAATCGCTCCCTCTGACCAAATCAAATCAAGAGAATTTTTCGCAAATGTCAAATCATCCATAGATCCGACGATGCCTTTTACACGGTCCTCCAAATTTTGTTCCCGGATATTCTCCTTAAATACATCTATAAAGTCAGGAAATAGGTCTATACCCGTAATTGTTCCTGGCAGACACCGTGATAGGAGCAGAGTCTGCCCTCCTGTCCCACAGCCCAGATCCGCAGTCTGAGCGAACTGGTCAATGTTGTCAAGAAAGGAAAGCGCCTTGTTTGTAGCCTCCGGACTCCCCGGCCCCTGACGTTTTAATCCGATATGCGTCTCAATCAACAGATCAATCATAGACGGCTGCTTATTCTCCATATCTGCAACTCCTCCAAGGTTTCTTACATGATTAGTGTGACCTGACGGCCGAAACAGATGTAATGATGAGCCTCGTATCCATCTCAATGTCCCGCCTTCTTGCCTAACCTGCGATTCTGCCACCACGCTGGGCAATCCCTCAGTCACATTGTCAACTCGTGAGTCCCCGACTGCTGCTCCTGCCGCATCAGGAGATCCATGCTGTAATCCAGTATCTTTTCTTTGCGCTCTGTCAGCATGGTGAGGTAGAACTCCCGTTGGAGCGGTTGGAGCTCCGGAATCCCATCCAGGAACTTCTGTATTCCATCCAGATCAATTCGTGTGGTAACCCGTCTGAGTGCATCATTGCATTCCGGATAACGCAGGGAGGCGATAAAATCAAAATAGGGTATCTTCACACCACCTTCTTCAACGGAAGAGGCAGGGAACGCATAGATCCGCCGGTCGATCTCTTCCTGTGACTTCAGTACCTCCGCCATGTGCGGCAGATCCAGCTGCGGATAGAGGCAGGAGCCGCAGTCATAGACCGGCGCGATCTCCACACTTTGCTCCTTCTCATTTACCAGCAGGCCCCAGTTGCCGTTGTGCCGGTCAAAGTTGCCCAGAAATGCATCCGCGATAAACATATCCCAGAAGAAGGTACGGAGCTCATCCGCCGGATAGAGGGTCTGCTCGTCCATGGCTTGCAGAATAGAGGACAACTCCTTGCCGTAGCCATTCTGCTCACTATTGATGCAGGTGTTCTTCAGTTGAGCGAACTCAATAAGCCGTTTTCCGCCCTCTGTGAAATCACGGCAGGCAACCACCAGCTTGCTTTTACCCCGACTGTCTGTGTAATTGCCCAGTAGGGTATCCTGTACCCGGAAGCCCAGCATCTCAAAAATGTGACAGGCCACATATTCGCTGATGCATCCGTTGGTGTAACTCATCTCTTTGTTCCGACTGGGGCGCGGAGGAAACTTCAGCATATAGCTGGAGCCCTCATAGGAGATATTGATCTTATTTCCGTTCGCACCGCCATAGGCACGGAAACGGTTGACAGGGCAATTGGTAAAATCGATCACAGGTCGTTCCTCCCCATTACAGGTATTTTGCTCTCAGGTAGTCCGCCTGCTCCTGCGTGATGGCGTTGCTCCACTGGTTGGAGTTGATGGCTCCGTACAGCTCCCCCCACAGACAGTCCATGTAGGACACATGGTCTTCCTCTCCCTGGATATATTCATCCAGGGCTTTTTGCAGGCTGGCTGGCAAATTCCTTTCCAGATAGGAGCGGTCTTTGGGTTTCCCGTCCTGGCCCTGTCTTTGCTCCACCGTCATGGTCAGGAGCTGCTCCATGGAGATGTCCAGCGCGGCGGAGAGCTTGCTCAGTGTCCCGGCACTGCACCTTGTCAGCGACGTTTTACCCGAGCAGATGTCTGCCAGCGTGGCCCAAGGGATCCCGCTGCGCTTGGAGAGCTGATAGCGGGAGAGGTTCCTTTCCCGCAGGACTTGTTGGATCGTCATATATATCACCCGCCCCCGATTATATCGGTATTCCGATAACCAGTCAAGGGGGATCTAGCGCGGCCAATATAGAGGGAACAGCGTAGCCGCTCCAACACGGAGCGGCTACGGCGGCCATCTCCTGCTCAGGGTGGCCGGCGTATTCCATCAGGCAGACACGTTTACTGCTCATCTGCGCTCCTCCGTCTGGGTGGTGGAAGCGTCCGCGCAGGAAATGCCATACTGGCGGAGCAAATCTTGCGCACGCGCCTCCCCGTCTCGGGTAATTCGGATAGGAGCTTTCCCGCAGTCATTAATCACCAGCCCCGCCGCATCCAATCGGCTCAGCGCGCTACGGTTGTGGCCCTTCCAGGTCAGGCGGAGCTTTTCGGCAGTTCGGATCGGTTTATGTCGAATCCCTTCAGTAGGGTATTCCTGCCAGGAAGTCAAGTACAGAAGCATTAAAGTCAGCTCGTCAATTGCCTTGTCCATGTCCTGCATCTGTCTGATCCTTCAGCATTTCAATCCGGTGGTCCTGTGTCAGCACCTGCATCTGTCTGATCCTTCAGCATTTCAATCCGGTGGTCCTGTGTCAGCACCTGCATCTGACTGATAGCTATGGCATTCAGCCTTGCCAGCCGTTCCGTCTGTGGCATCCCCTCGCTGATAAATACAGCGTTTAGGTTTTCCAGGTTGGCGAGGCACACGAGCTGAGAAACATTTGCGTAATCCCGGATATTACCCTTCAGCTCCGGATGGCTGTCCCGCCACTCTTTTGCGGTCATACCAAACAGAGCCATATTCAGCACATCGGCTTCGCTGGCATAGACCAAAGAGATATGTTTGGCAGACAGCTCCGGAGGAATCAGATTCTCCTTGATAGCGTCGGTATGGATGCGGTAATTGATTTTGGCCAGATTGCGCTTGATGTCCCAGCCAAACCGCCGCATCTCCTCTGCCTTGAGCCGCTCGAACTCTTTGACCAAGTATAGCTTGAATTCAACCGAGATCCAGGAGGCAAACTCGAAGGCAATTTCCTTGTGTGCATAAGTCCCGCCGTAACGGCCTGCCTTGGAAACGATGCCTATCGCAGCCGTGGCATCAATCCATTTCTGCGGAGTCATTACGAAGCTGTTTAGGCCAGCTTGGCTTCTAAACGCATCGAATTCGACACGGTTAAAATTGGGGTTGTAGAGGGACTCCCAGACACCAAGGAACTCAATCGTATTCCGATTCCGCATCCAGTTCTGAATAATGTATCTGGGGTTATCGCTGTCCTTCACTTTTGCAATATCGGTCAGGCTGATATAGTCATCCCGCTCCATATTCCATTGGATGCTGACTTCTGTTCCACGGACAATCAGTTTGTCCATTCGTCGTTCACTCCCCGTATTTCAAATGGTCTAGCAACCCCTGATACCCCTCCAGCACATCCCGCCAGGTGGTGTCAAAATCTCCCGTGTACCACGGATCTGCCACCTCCTGTCCTGGGCGGCCGGCATATTCCATCAGGAGGTGCATCTTGTCGTTGAAGTCGCCGCCGCAGATGCGGTACATGCTGCGGAGGTTGGCCTTGTCCATTCCAATGATCAGGTCGTATTCCTCGTAGTCGTGGTTGCGGAGCTGCCGGGCGGCGTGGCTCTCGCAGGGGATGCCGTGCTCCGCCAGCTTCCGCCGGGCCGGAGGGTAGATCGGGTTGCCAATCTCCTCCCGGCCGGTGGCCGCCGAGGCGATCTGGAACTCCTCCTCCAGACCTGACTTTTTCACCAAGTCCTTCATCACATACTCGGCCATCGGACTCCGACAAATATTGCCGTGACACACAAAAAGGATCTTCTTCATGCTCCAGACACCCCGCTGATACTATGTTGCTCTCAGTATAGCAGGTATTGCCCAGCTCGTCGAGTCCTTCCTGCAGCCATGCCCCGGCCTGGATCTGCTCCATCAGCTCCGTCTTAGTCCAGCGGTGTTCCAGCGCAGCCCGGAGATACCAGGCGCGTTCCTGGCTGCCTTCACAGCCCTCCAGAATGGCCACGTTCTGCGTCCAGCCCAGCTTTAGGGCCAGCGCCTGCAGTCCCCGGCTATCTGCGTAGGCACGGTAGAACTCCCGCATCCGTCGCAGGTTTCGTGGGGAGAAGCCCTTGCTTTCAGGGCAGCTTGCCTGGAGATGCTCAGCGGCCATGACCGCCGCGCCCTTCTCCGGGCGTATACAGACAGCCCGGCCGATCTCGAAATACAACTCCACCTCCGGTAGCTCGGTCTGCATCAGCGTGTCCAGGGCTTTGTACATTGAGGTATAGTCAACCAGCTTTCGCTTGTTCATCTTCTTGTCCTTTCCGACGGATTGCCTTATCTGGAAAGCCACAAAGGAAAAGGCGGCGGAACCGCCGCCCTTTCCCTTATGGCCTTCTGCTTATAGGATCTGCACGATTTGCTCCCACAGGAGGATGTGCTTGGTATCAATGGCTTTGTTGTCATGGTAGTGGCCAAACAGCCAGTAGTGGTATTGGGCCCGGTCTTTGACCTCCTGGAGGAAGTCCGTCAGGTGATCCGCCACATTGTACCGAGAGAACTGGAGGGCGATGCTGGTGGGGGCGCAGTGGGTGAGGATGTAGTCCACCGCCCAACCGTGGGCGTCCAGGTTTTTACGCGCCTCCGCATACTCCTCATCCCAGGGCAGTTCCTCCCTCCACCAGGACAGGTGTTCGATGCGGAATCGGGTGTGCTCTTTCCGCTTCAATGTCAGGTATTTCTGCTCAAAGTTGGGATCGTCCAGGCTCAGGATGCCGTCCTCAATGTCGTGGGAGGCCGCCCCGCC